>Ga0214917_10004207_pt1 | contig 16171 bp, 14 predicted proteins | sample LL_1208_BB_MetaG_FD_177983 | JGI IMG/M metagenome (GOLD analysis project Ga0214917, IMG submission 177983) | Freshwater microbial communities from Lake Lanier, Atlanta, Georgia, United States - LL_1208_BB | ecosystem: Environmental > Aquatic > Freshwater > Lake | place: USA: Georgia | collected... | reverse complement strand
CGCCGTGTACTCGTCCTTCGAGTTCGCGTACTTCGCCTCCGCCCCGAGTTTCTGGATCACGGAGAAGTCCATCACCTGGTCGAACGGCACGGGGTTGCTGGAGATCGCGCCGATCCGGCGGTAGAGCATGTAGGCCTGCTTCCAGATCCGCTCGAAGTTCGCCGGGTTGTTGCGATTGAGGAAGAACTGATAGTTCTCGGCCCAGTTGGTGGAATGGGCGTCCCCGAGCATCGACAGGGCGTCGGCGGCGGGGATCGTGTAGCCGTCGGCCATCAACTGCGCCACCTCCTTGCGGGCGGTCTCCGACTTGAGCTCTTCCATGGCGTCGAAAATGCCCCGCACGATCGCCTCGATCTTGTCGGGGTGGTCCTTGGCGAAGTCGGCCCGGGCGAACCAGACGTCGGCGATCAGCCGGTTGGCCGTCTGGGTCGTGACCAGCATCCGGTTCCCCTTGGCGTCGGCGAGGTTGTAGATGTCGGGCGCCCACGACACGCAGCCGGCCAGGCTCTTGTCGCGGTTGAACGCGGCGGCCGCCTCGAAGGCCGTCGTCACGTAGACCATCTCGACGTCCGCGGGCTGCAGCCCGCCGGCGACGAGCATGTTGAGGGCGAAGAACTGGCTCGGCGAGTTCTGGGCCATGACGAGCTTCTTGCCGGCGAGGTCCTTGACCGTCTTGATCCCTTCACGGACCACGATGCCGTCGCCGCCGTTGGAGAAGTCGACCTGCTGGTAGACCCGCGGCATGATCCGAGAGTCCTTGGCGAAGCTGTCCACGAACAGCGGCAGCATGTCGAGCGTCGCCCAGCCGATGTGCACCTCGCCCGCCGCATACGCGTCGCGCATCTGCACGGGGTCGTCGATCAGGACCAGCTCCACCTTGAACGGCTTGCCGCCGGGCGCCTGCCAGAGCTTGCCCGGCTTGAAGCCGTTGTTGGCGCGGATGATCGGGGCCCAGCCGGCCCAGACATTGAGGGCGAACCGCACCGTGTCGTCCTGCAGCGGCTTGTAGCCGCTCACGCCCTTGACCGGGGGCAGCCGCTCGGCGGGCTTGAACGTGTATTCCTTGACCGTCGTGGGCACGGAGACGTCCGGCGCCTCGGTGAGGCCCTCGAGACCTCCCGCCCCCTCCGCCCCGCCCCCCGGTGCCGGGCCGCCGCCCCCCGCCACCGGCCGCTGCCCCTGCACGGCTGGACGGCCGAGCCCGAACTGCTCGAGCATGCCGGCCCGCCAGGCCGCGAGGCCCACGAGCCCGAGGATCACGGCCCACACGGCGAGCCAATACGGTGTCTTCGGTTGAGCTGACATGAATGCTTCCTGACGGGTGAGGGGTACGTGACGGGGGTGCCTAGCCCTGGAACCTCGTGCGGGGCCGCGACTTCCCCGCCATGTGCAGCGTGTTCATGAGGTCGTAGGCGGTGACCTCGCAGAGGAGCTGCGTCACCTTGGCGTGGGCCTCGGGCGACAACAGCGGCTCGACCTCCTTCATCAGGCTGACGACCCGCTTCTCCTGGGCCTCGAGCTCGTTGGCGTCCACGCGGCCGTCGGCCACGACGTCGAGAAACGAATCGAGCTTGCGGGCGTACTCGGTGAGCATCTCGGAATCGCTCGCGGCGTCGAACCAGGGTGTCTTCGACTTCGACATGGGAAGTTCTCCGGTGGGGGCAACGAGGGTCGTGCTGTGCTGTGTGTCGCTATTCGCCTCACCCGCGAACGACTTCGCGGATCGCGGCCAGCCGCTCCTGGAGCTGGGCGCGGCCACCCGGCTTCGCCACCTGCTCCTTCCAGCGGTCGGGCAGGAACCGCTTCTCGGTGCACTCGAGCACCGCCGCGATCTCCTGCATCTCCTTTTCGAGTCCTTGGGCGCTGGGGAGAAAGTCGCCCAGAGCCTCCCGGAGATCTTCCGGGGAGATCTCGTCGGGCGCGGGCCGGCCGGAATCGGCGGCACGGTCGAGCCCCTTCCGCCGCGCGGCGAGCACGACGCTCTCGATGTCGGCGCCGGACAGCCCGAGCCCGAGATCGACCGGCCCCGGCAGGCCGGAAGCGAGCCTCACGCCGCACTTCCGCGCCATCGCCGTGAACATCGCGTCGATCTCCGCCTGATCGTGCGGGTAGAACAGCGGAATGTGCACCTCCGCCCGGCCCTGCCGCTTGAGGTCGATCGGCAGGGCGTCGGGGCGGCTCGTGAGCAGCATCCAGACGATCTTGCCACGGTACCGGGTGTCGCCCATCTGCCGGGCGATCATCGAGAACACCCGGGCCTGCGTGCCCGAGTCTCCCCCTTGATCGCGGTTGCCGAGCGCGGCGTCGGCCTCGTCGATGATCACGACCACGGGGCCGAGGCTCCGCAACACGTCGAGCGCGTGCTCGAGATTGCCCTCCGTCTCACCGACGTACTTGGAGCGAAAGTTCTTCAGCACGGCGCATGGAATGCCGACGCTCCCCGCGTAGCATTCCGCGATGAAGCTCTTGCCGGTCCCCACCGGACCGCAGATCAGATAGCCCATCGGAGCGCTCTCGAACTGGCCGCGCTTGATCGCCCGGGCGTCTGCCTCGAGGCGGGCCTTGGCCTCGGCGTGGCCGGCGACGGCGTCGAGCGTGAGCCGGGGCTGGATGAACTCCACGAGCCCCTGGCACGACCGCTCGATGAGATCCTTCTTCATCCGGGCGAACTCGGGCCCGTCGGGGTCGGTGCCGTCGCGGGCCGACATCGTGACCACCGCCCGGAGGCTCTCGAGCGACAGGCCGCCCGAGAGTGCCGCGGCCCGCTTGACCGCGTCGGTCCGGTCGGCGGGCATGCCGGCGGCCGCGGCCGCGGCGAGGGCGAACCGCTCCCGCTCGGCCGCGTCGGGCAGCGGCACGTCGATCGCCGTCACGGCCGGGCTCTGCACGAGCCGCGGGTGGATCTCGGCCATCGAGTCGGTGACCAGCGCGATCGCCACGTTCACGCGCCGCAGGAGCGGATTCGTGGCCCAGGCGAGCAGTCGCACGAGGCGGCCGGCGGCCGCGCGGGCCGAGGAGGCGGCGTCGCCGGCGGGGGCCAGATACTGGGCGTAGTCGAGCACGATCGCGATCCGCTTCCGCTGCTCGGGAGCCTCCAGCAGATTGCGTTCGAGGATCGCGTCGATGGCGTTGATCGCGGCATCGGGCTCACGCGGCCAGCCGGTGGCGGGGCCGAGACGCTCGGTGAGCCACTGCGCCATGGAACGCAGCCGGTTCGGATCGGGGCCGGCGAGCGGCCGCAGCCCCTTGCCGACGTCGTACCCCAGCACGACGTCCCAGCGGCCGAAGATCTCCCGGGCCAGGAAGTCGGGCACCGTGGACCAGCCGGCGGCGACGTCGGCTCCCGGGGGCGCGACCGCGACCAGGTCCCGCACGTTGCCGTGCAGCAGGAACATGCAGCTCGTCCCGGAGAGATAGGCGTCGCCCAGACGCTCCGCCCAGGCCGGACACCATGCGGGCAACGACGCGCCGGCGGCGCGGGGCTCGGAGGCCGTCCCGAGGGCGGGCGGCCCGGACGGCGGGGCGGCTGACGGAGCGACGGTGGCCACGACGAAGGATCCTGAGGGGCGAGAAATTCCAACCGGATCAGCCGGCCGTCTGCCTGGTCCGCTCCGTACCGAGCTCCTTGTCGTCGGCCTTCACGCCGGCCGTCTCCGGCGTGACCATCCCCATCTGGATTTCGAACTCCCGCAGGGCGTTCTCCGCCATCTGCGTCTCCACCGCCTGCTCCGCCTTGACCTTCTCCAGCCCTTCGCCCGACAGGTCGGCCGCCACGCGCACCTTGGCCCGATTAAGGCCGATCTTGTCCTGGATCACGTCCTCGATCTGGCCGAAGTCGGTCGTGATGTCGAAATTGAAACTCGTGGCGAGCTTGGCGAGCTCGGCCTCGGCCCGCGAGAGCTTCAGTTCCGCGTCGTACTTCTGGATCTTCTGCTTCAGGTCGGCGAGCTTCTTCGTCGCGTGCTTGATCTTCGTGACGTTGTTGCCGTAGGCCGTCTCGTGGAGCTTGAGCTGGGCTTCGTTCTCGGCGAGGTCCTTCTTCGCCCGCTGCAGTTCGAGCGCGAACTTGCTCGCCGTCTCACGCTCGCCGATCTGCAGGTAGGCCTTCACCTGGGCCTCGAGCTTGGCCACGTGCTCGCGGTCGCCGTTCACCTGCCGCGTCACCCGCTCCACCAGGGCCCGGTACTGCTCGAGCCCCTCGCGGCCCTCCTTCATCTGATCGACCGCCTTGTCGTACTCGTACTGCAACTGGGCGATCGGATCGGCCGTCCAGAAGAAATTGGCGATCTTGTTCATCTGCGCAGCGAGCGTCTTCCAGAGCTTGCCGAGAATCATGGTCACTGTCTCCGTGAGGGAACGGTCCACCGGGAGGAGGGATGAGGGTGGCTAACGGGACTCGAACCCGCGACCCCTAGAATCACAATCTAGTGCTCTAACCAACTGAGCTATAGCCACCACGACGCGAGCCGGCAGTTTAGCACACTTTCCGCCCCGTCCACCGGCATCGGCCGTGCCCGGACGACACCGCCGCGCGGGCTCATTCCCGGCGTCGGGAATCGATCACGATCGTCACCGGACCGTCGTTGACCAGGGCCACCCGCATGTCGCCGCCGAACACGCCGCGTCGGACGGGCCGGCCCACGAGCGGCTCGAGCGTCACCACAAACCGCTCGTAGAGCGGGAGCGCCTCCTCCGGCCGGGCGGCGGCGGTGAATCCCGGGCGGTTGCCCTTCTTCGTGCTCGCGTGGAGCGTGAACTGACTGACCACGAGCGCCTCGCCGCCGATCTCCCGGACGTCGCGGTTCATCCTGCCGGCGTCGTCCGCGAAGATCCGCATCCGCGCGATCTTGTCCGCGAGCCAGGCGACGTCCTCCGCCGTGTCGCCCGTCTCGACCCCCACGAGCACGGCCAGCCCGACACCGATCCTGCCGACTTCGTCGCCGCCGATGCTCACCGCCGCCTCGCGCACCCGCTGCACCACGGCCCGCATGTCAGCCGTCGCCTCCCCGCAGCCGCCGGCGGATCTCGGCGATCCGCTCGCCGAGATCGCGTTCGAAGCCACGGTCGGTCGGCTCGTAGTAGCGGCTCTCGACGCCGAGATACTCCTGTGCGGCGATGCCGTCGGGGGCGTCGTGCGAATACTCGTAACCCTGCCCGTGGCCCAGCCGCCGGGCGCCCGCGTAGTGCTTGTCCTGCAGGTGCCGGGGCACGGGCAGCACCCGCTTCTCGCGGACGTCGCGGCGGGCGGCGCCGATCGCCGTGGTGCAGGCGTTGCTCTTCGGCGCCAGCGCGAGATACGTCACCGCCTGCGCGAGCGTGAGCTGGCACTCGGGCAGCCCCACGAACTCGGTGGCCTGCATCGCCGCCACGGCGATCATCAGGGCCCGGGGATCGGCGTTACCGACATCCTCGCTGGCGAGGATCACGAGCCGCCGGGCGAGGAACCGCACATCCTCGCCCCCCTCGAGCATCCGGGCCAGCCAGTACAGGCCCGCGTCGGCGTCGCTGCCGCGGATGCTCTTGATGAGGGCGCTGGCGCAGTCGTAGTGCGTGTCGCCCGAGTCGTACGCGAGCGCCTTCCGCTGCACGCTCTCACGGGCGAGATCGAGCGTGAAGGCGAGCGGCCGCTCCGGGCTCGAGAGGACGCCGATCTCCAGGGCTCCGAGGGCCCGGCGGGCGTCGCCGTCGGAGGTCTCGACCAGAAACGCCAGCGCGTCCTCGGCCAGCGCGATGCCCTCGCGGCCGAGCCCCCGCTCGCGGTCGGCCACCGCCCGGCGGAGGATCTCGGCGATGTCGTCGGGGGTGAGGCTCTCCAGCTCGAAGATCCGGCTGCGGCTGACCAGGGCGCTGGTGAGCGCGAAGAACGGGTTCTGCGTCGTGGCCCCGATGAGGGCGATCACGCCGCTCTCGACGTCGGGGAGCAGGACGTCCTGCTGCGCCTTGTTGAAGCGATGGATCTCGTCCACGAACAGGCACGTGCGCTGGCCGTCGTCCTCGAGCCGGCGACGGGCGGCGTCGAGCACGTCGCGGAGCTCCTTCACGCCCGACGCGGTGGCCGAAAGCTCGACGAACCGCCGCTTCGTCTCGGTGGCGATGATCTCGGCGAGCGTCGTCTTGCCCACGCCGGGCGGGCCGTACAGGATCACCGAGCCGAGGCGGTCGGCCTCGATCAGGCGGCGCAGCAGCTTGCCGGGACCGACGACGTGTGCCTGACCGACGTAGTCGGCGAGCCGACGCGGCCGCATCCGGGCCGCCAGCGGGGCCGCGCGGGCGACGTTGGCGGCGCGGGATGCGGAAAACAGGTCGGCCATCGCGCGGCACCGTGCGGGGATCGGAAATCTGGGCGGCCGGGGCAACCGGGCTCGCCCCTGACGGTTCGCCGGGATGAAGCGGTTTCCCCGACCGTGCCGATGATATCGGATGGGTGGTGCCGCGTTCCAAGCAGGCACCTTCTCGGACCGGCTGCGCCGGTGGGGTGCGACGTGATCAGCGTGCGGCGTACGTGGCGATTCGCGGTGGCCGGCCTGGCATGCGCCGGGCTCTGGCTCGGCCACGTCGCCCGCCTCGCGGCCCAGCAGTCAGACGCCACGTCGCCGCGCTCCGCCATCCTCGAATTTCCAAACCTCGGGCCGGTACCCGGGTCGCTCGAGCCGAGCCTCGGGGCGGGGCCCGGCGACCTCGACGCGGGCCCGTCGTTTCCCGGCGGCACCGCCGGCTCCGGGATCCTCGGCGGCCGTCAACGCACCGGCCGGATCCCCCGCGGCAGACGCCCGGGACCGCTCGGGTCGACACTCACCGCCAACCGCGGGCTGCAACTCCCGGAATCACTGCCCGAACCCGCTCCGTCGGGGTCCGTGCCCATCCCCGTGACGACGATCGACACGTCGATCATCGACGATCCCGGACCGTCCGACGGGCTTACGCTCGACGCGGCCATCGAGCGGATGATGGCGTGCAACCTCGACCTCCGCGCCCTCCGCCACGAGATCACGCAGGCCGATGCCGACGTCCTCACCGCGGGCCTGCGGACCAACCCGCTGATCTACATGGACACGCAGTTCATCCCGTACGGCACGTTCAACAACGCGAGGCCCGGCGGCCCGACGCAGTACGACATCAACATCACCTACCCGATCGACGTGTCGCGGAAGCGGCAGGCGCGGACCGTCGTGGCCCGCATGGCGCGTTCCACGATCGAGGCCCAGTTTCAGGACGTGACGCGGCGGCAGATCGACAACGTGTACCGGGCGTTCGTGAACCTCCAGGCGGCCCGGATCGACATGCTCATGGCGCGGGCGACGGTCCACCGCCAGGAGCGGCTGCTGGCCACCCTCGAGCGGTCCGCCAGGCCGGGTGACGCGGCCGCCGCCGACGCCATCGATCATCTTGCGCTGGTCCTGGAGCGTTCGCGGAGCGGCCTCGGCGACAGCGTCGAGGCGTTCGCCGACGCCCAGGAGGGGCTCGGCGTACTGCTCGGCCTGCCGCCGCACGAAACCGCGACGCTCGAACCGCAGGGAAGGCTGCGCACCGACCTCGGCGACCCGCCGCCGCTGGAGGAACTGACCTCCATCGCGTTGCAGTGCCGCCCCGACCTGCATGCCGCCCGCATCGGCGTGTCGCGGGCGGGGGCGGAGATCCAGCTCCAGCGGGCCAACCGGTTCGACGACGTGTACCTCTTCTACGATCCGTTCACCTACCAGGACAACCGGCCCTTCGGCCTGTCCGACGCGACGTCCTGGGCGATCGGCGTCACGTGCGCCCTGCCGATCTACAACCGCAACCAGGGCAACATCGCCCGTGCGGAGAGCAACGTCAGCCAGACGAAGCTCGAACTGGCGGCGCTCGAGCGACGGCTCGTCTCCGAGGTCCGGCTGGCGGAGCGCGAGTATCGGCGGTCGCGCGAGGCGCTCGAGCAGATCGAGCGGTCGATCCTGCCGCGGATCAGCGCCATGCTCGAGCGCAAGACCGAGCAGTTCACCACCGGGCGGATCACGGCCGACGACTACGAGGGACACCTCGACGACGCCTCGGAGGTCGCGCACAGCCACCGTGAGGCGCTGGTCCGTCATCGCCGGGCCGTCTTCGATCTCAACACGGCCGTCGGCCTGCGGCTGCTGCCGTGAGCGTCAGCCCGTCCACACGAACTCCACGCCCGCGTCGATGTCGGGATGCAGGCTCTTGTGCACCGGGCAGGTGTGCGCCGCCTGCTCGAGCGCGGCCCGCTGGGGATGGTCGGGTGGCAGCGGGATCGTGAGCCGCGTGCGGAGCGACGCGATGCGGCGGGGCGGCGACGGCGTCATCTCCTTGACGGTCTCGGCCGTGGTGCCCGTGAGGTCGATGCCGTGACGCTCGGCCACGATGCCCATGATCGTCATCATGCATGCCCCGAGGGCCGTGGCCATGAGGTCGGTCGGGGAGAAGCTCTCCCCCTTGCCATGGTTGTCCACCGGGGCGTCGGTGATGAGCGTGGTGCCCGAAGGCCCGTGAACGGCGCGGCAGCGGAGGCCGCCCTCGTAGGTGCTCGTGAGCGTGACCATGCGACGATCTCCCGGGGAAAATCGGCCGCCCGGATCCCGGTGTCGGCCTATAACTTCTGGTGCACAGCATACCCGGGCCCGAAGTCCGGCACCCGCATCCGTCGAGAACCGCATGGGATTCCGTTCGCTCAGCGCCTGCGTGGAGGCCTTGCGTGCCGAGGGGCAGGTGACGATCGTCGATCATCCCGTCGACCCGCGGCTCGAGATCGCGGAAATCCAGCGACGCCTGTTCCGCACCGGCGGGCCCGCCGTGCTCTTCACGCGGCCGCGAGGCTGCGGCTTCCCGATCCTCGTCAACCTGTACGGCACGCAGCGCCGGGTCGAGCGGGTCTTCGCCGACACGCTCGAACGGGTGAAGCGGTTGGTGGAACTCAAGATCGATCCGACCGCCGCCCTGCGCAAGCCGGGGCGTTACTGGAGGGCGCCCATCGACGCGCTCACGATGCTGCCGCGGCGGGTGCGCACCGGCCCCGTCCTCGCCCGCGAGATCCCGCTGTCGCGGCTGCCGCAGGTCGTCGGCTGGCCCGGCGACGGGGGGCCGTTCGTGACGCTGCCGGCCGTCTACACGGAACACCCGGACCGCCCCGGCACGCGGCAGTCGAATCTCGGCATGTATCGCGTGCAGCTCGGGGGCAACGACTACGCCCACGACCGCGAAGTGGGGCTGCACTACCAGCTCCACCGCGGCATCGGCGTGCATCATGCGGCGGCGCTCGCCCGGGGCGAGCCGCTCAGGGTGGCGATCTTCGTGGGCGGCTCGCCGGCGATGGCGGTGGCCGCGATGATGCCGCTCCCGGAGGGACTCTCCGAGCTCACGTTCGCCGGCGCCCTCGCCGGCCATCGGATCCCGATGCTGGCCCGGTCGAACCGGCCGGCGATCTACGCCGATGCCGACTTCGTGATCGAGGGCACGGTGCATCCCGGCGCGACGAAGCCCGAAGGACCGTTCGGCGACCACCTCGGCTACTACGCCCGTCAGCATCGGTTCCCCGTCATGCAGGTCGATCACGTCTGGCATCGGGCCGACGCCATCTGGCCGGTGACGGTGGTCGGCCGGCCGCCCCAGGAAGACACGCTCTTCGGCTGGCTCGTCCACGAGCTCACCGGCCCCGTGATCCCGACGGTGCTGCCGGGCGTGAGGAGCGTGCACGCCGTGGACGCCTCGGGCGTGCACCCGCTCCTGCTCGCGGTGGGCAGCGAGCGTTACCTGCCCTGGAAGCCGTCCACGCGGCCCGCCGAACTGCTCACGCAGGCCTCCGCGATCCTCGGCCAGGGGCAGCTCTCGCTCGCGAAGTACCTGTTCATCGTCGCGGGTGACGACGCCCCCGGACTCGACGCCCACGACGTGGCGCCGTTCCTGGCCCACCTCCTCGCACGGGCCGACTGGCGCCGCGACTGCCACTTCCACACCGAGACCACCATCGACACGCTCGACTACTCGGGCTCGGGCTTCAACGTCGGCTCGAAGCTCGTCGTCGCCGCCCGCGGCCCGGTGATCCGCGACCTGCCGGGCGAATTGCCCGCCGGCCTCGGCCTCCCGGACGGCTTCGCGAACCCGCGGGTCTGCCTGCCGGGCGTGCTCGCCGTCGCCGGCCCGCGGATCGAGCCCCGTCCGCGGCTCGAGGCGGCTAGCGACGAGGCGATCTGGGCCTCGTCGGAGTCTCCCGCCTGGTCGGCCGACATCGAACGCCTGTGCGCCGCGATCGGCCCCGACCACCCGCTGCGCCGGTTTCCACTCGTCGTGATCGTGGACGATGCCGACTTCACGGCCGCGGCCCTCGCGAACTTCCTGTGGGTGACGTTCACCCGCTCGAATCCGGCGGCCGACGTCCACGGCATCGACGCCTTCACGCACCAAAAGCACTGGGGCTGCCGCGGCCCGCTGGTGATCGACGCCCGCTTGAAGCCCCACCACGCGCCGCCGGTCGAGGAAGACCCCGCCGTCACGGCCGCCGTCGACGCCCTCTGCACCCGCGACGGCCCATTGGCGGGGCTGGGCCTGTAACTCAGACGCCCATCAACGCGAGCATGCCGGCTCGTGACTGCCCAGACCATCTCGTCGGACGTTCACCGCGGCCCTCCCGGCCGCGGCTCTCTGCATGTCCGCTTCGCTTCGGCATCCATGCCTGCGCTCGCTTCCATAGCCCGCTCGATGGTCTGGGCAGCCCCGAGCCTCCCCGTTTTCAGTTGAGGAGGCTTCGGGCTCCCCGTGTCCCGGTCGCCGGCGTACGCAGACAAGCGCAGCCAGGATGGCGAAGCGCAGTCGGAGTCGAGTGAGCGGAGGGCAGGATGCCCGAAGCGAACGTCCGGCGACGGGACATGGGGAGCCCGAAGCCGGCGCACGTCATGTGAGCAGAGGCAAGCGGAACGCCTGCCCCGCGGACTACGCCTTGATGGCGGCGATCCGCACCTTCGTGCCAACCGAGCGGTGGCCGGTGCGGCGGCGGTAGTTCTTGCGCCGGCGGAACTTCTGCACGAAGATCTTGTCGCCCTGCACGAGGCCCACGACCTCGGCCTTGACCTTCGCGCCCTTCACCGTCGGCTTCCCGAGCGTGAGCTTGCCGGCTTCGCTCACGGCGAGCACCTCGTCAAACACGATCTCGCTGCCGGAGGGCAGATGCCGGAAGTCGATCTCGATCTCCTGCCCCTCCATCACGCGATACTGACGGCCGCCGTCGGCGACGATCGCATACAGGTGGTCGGAGCCCGCCATGGTGTCGGCGGTGTCGGCGGAAGCGGTCTTGGCCATGGGTGATGTCGCTCTCGGAACGGGGAGCCTCGAAGGGTACCAACCATCCGCGGCCCGGTCGAGTGGGGCGAAAAATCCCGCCACCCGACCGGGACGCCGGCGGATTTCCCGCTCACGGGAAGCGGACGGACCGGCCGCTCGAATCCCAGGCCTCGAACACCAGGTGCTCCGGCGACACGCCGTCCTTGCCGTCCACGTGCAGCTGGATGTGCGTCTGGTCCTCGAACTGCGTGATCTCCCGCCGCTTGCGGTTGTTGATCCACGTGGCCACCTCGTCGTGGACCGTGATGTTGAGCCGGGTCACGTCGTCGCGGGTGGCGGAAAGCTGGAGCGTCCGCATCACCTCGATCGCCATGCTCTCGGCCGTCTTCACCATGCCCGTGCCCGTGCAGGTGGGGCAGTCGCGGAAGATGCTCTTCCGGAGCGACGGCCGGATCCGCTGGCGGGTCATCTCCACCAGGCCGAACGGGCTCGTCCGCAAAATCTTCGTGCGGGCCCGGTCCCGCTTCATCGCCTCGTGGAGCGCCTTCTCGACGCCGCGGCGATACTTCTCCTTCCGCATGTCGATGAAGTCGTTGACGATCACGCCGCCGAGGTCGCGGAGCCGGAGCTGCCGGGCGATCTCCTTGGCCGCGATCAGGTTCATCTGGTAGGCGTTCTCCTCCGCGCTCTTCTCGGTGCGGAAGGAGCCGGAGTTGACGTCGATCGCCACCAGGGCCTCGGTCTGGTCGATGACGATCGACCCGCCGCCCTTGAGGGGCACCTTGCGCTGGTACATCTTGCCGATCTCCTCCTCCAGCCCGTAGCGGTGGAAGAGCGGTTCCTTGCCCTCGTAGAGCTGGAGCCGCGGGGCGTATTTCGGCATCACGAGCTCGAGGAAATCCTTGGCTCGCTCGTAGGCGGCCTGCTCGTCGATCAGGATCCGGCCGACGTCCTCCGTGAACATGTCCCGGATCGTGCGGATGATCATGTCGCTTTCCTGGTAGATGTCGATCGGCGCGGAGTACTTCCGCATCCGCCGCACGATGCTCTTCCAGAGGTTGAGAAGGTACGCCATGTCGCGGGCCATCTCCGACTTCGTCCGCTCCGTGCCGGCGGTCCGCACCACGAACCCCACCCCCTTCGGCGGCTGAAGCTCGAGCATGATGTCGCGGAGGATGCGCCGGTCGCGCTCGTCGTCGATCTTCTTGGAGATGCCCACGCGGCCGAGCGGCGGCATGAGCACGAGGTAGCGGCCGGGGATCGAGATGTAGGTCGAGAGCGTGGGCCCCTTGGTGCCGAAGCCCTCCTTGATCACCTGCACGAGCACCTCGTCGCCCCGCCGCAGGATGTCCTGGATCGGCGGCTTGACCCGCGGGCGGTCCCCGAGACGGGGCTTGCGCCGGGTGGCGGTCCGCTGCCGCGACTCATCCTCGGCCGCGGCCTCGCCGCTCCGGCTCGGTGGCTCCGCGTCGAACGCCTTGTCGGGATCGAGGCCGCCCTGCCGGTAATACTGCGGCTCGACGTCGCTGATGTGGAGGAAGCCGTTGCGGCCCACCCCGAAATCGACGAACGCCGCCTGGATCGAGGGCTCGATGTTGACCACCCGCCCCTTGTAGATGTTGCCCACGTAGTTGTCCTGGCTCGTTCGCTCCACGTAGAGCTCCTCGAGCACACCGTCTTCCATGATCGCGATCCGGCATTCCTCCGGCTGCGACACGTTGATCAGCATCTCCTGCTTCATGGATCGTTTCCTTTCCTGTTCCTCACGATGGCTCTCCCGTCCGCGGGGACGACGCCGTCAGACGACGGTCTCCGAGAGCCGGCGACGCATCTGGTCGCGCAAAAAAGCCTTCACCTCGCGGGCGCTGTCCATTTGGAGCGCCCGCGCGGCGATGTCGCGGCATTCGGCGACCGAAACACTTCGGCACGCCTGCTTCACCTCCGGGATGGCGCTCGCCGGCACGCTCAGCTGCCGGAGGCCCAGGCCCAGAAGCAGCTGCGTGTACATCACGCTGCCGCTCATCTGTCCGCACACATTGGCCGGAACGCCGGCCTCCCGCGCCACGTCGAGCGAGCGGCTCAAGAGCCGCAGCACCGCCGGGTCGCAGGCGTTGTACAGATCGGCCACCTCCTTGTTGCCCCGATCGACCGCCAGCGTGTACTGGATCAGGTCGTTCGTGCCGATCGAGACGAAATCGACCTCCTTGATGAACGCGTCGAGCATCATCACGGCGGCGGGGGTCTCCACCATCATCCCCACGGGCATCTGGGGATTGAACGCGATGCCGTGCTCGGCGAGATCCTCCATCACGTCGGCGAGCACCAGCCGCGCCTGCCGCAACTCGACGATCGTGGAGACGAGCGGGAACAGCACCCGCACGTCCCCGAGGGCGCTGGCTCGCAGGATGGCCCGCAGCTGCGTGCGGAACATCGGCAGCTGCCGCAGCGACAGCCGGATGCTCCGCAGGCCGAGGCAGGGATTCCGCTCCTCTTCCGGGGTGGTCTCCGTGCGCATCTTGTCGGCGCCCAGGTCGAGCGTGCGGATCACCACGGGCTTCCCCTGCATCGCCCGCACCACCTCGCTGTAGGCGGCGAAGTGATCCTCTTCGGTGGGCTCCCGCTTCGACGTCAGGTAGAGAAACTCGGTGCGGTAGAGACCGATGCCGTCGCAGCCGCGCGACAGGCACTGCTCCGCCTCACTGGGAAACTCGATGTTGCCCGTGAGCTGCACCCGCACGCCGTCGAGCGTCTCGGCCGGGACGTGGCGGAGCGTGTCGAGCCGGGCGGCCACCGACCGGGCGGCCTCCGCCTCGAGCCGGTAGCGTGCGATCGTCTCCTCGTCCGGCTGCAGGATCACCAGCCCCTGCTGGCCGTCGAGGATCACAGGCTCACCGCCCGAGACGTCCGCCAGGAAGGGCCCCAGCCCCACCACGGCCGGGATCTCCAGCCCCTCGGCCACGATCGCGGTGTGGCTGCCGGGCCCGCCGAGCTCGGTGGCGAAGCCCTTCACGAACCGCCGGTCGAGGTTCGCCGTCTCGCTCGGGGTGAGGTTGTGCGCCAGCACGATCACCGGCTGCGAGATCGCCGCCAGCGTCTCCCGCCGCTGCCCGAGGAGGTTGCGCAGCAGGCTCTTCTCGATGTCGTAGATGTCGTGGGCCCGCTGCGAAATGTGGTTGTCGAGGCTCTGAAACACCTTCGCGTACCGCCGGAGCGTGCGGCTCACGGCGTACTCGGGCCACCAGTTCCTGTCACGGACGGCGCTCACCAGCTCCTCCTGGAGCCGGTCGTCGTGCAGCATCGCCAGGTGGGCCTGGAAGATGGCAGCGTACTGCTCGCCCAGTTCGGCCCGCACGGCGTCGCGATTGCGCTCGATCTCGCGGGCCGTCTCCGCCACGGCGTGCTTGAGCCGCTCGAGCTCGGTGTCGACGGCGCTCCGTTCCACGAACCGGCGCGGGATGCGGAAGCCCTCGCTGTCGAGGACGAGCGCCTCGCCGATCGTGACGCCGGGGGAAACGGCGATGCCCTGGAGTTTCAGCATGGGGGGCGCAGTCGGCTCGACTGGCGGCGGCGGGCGGATCGCGCGGCGGCCGGAAGCCCGGCGGCCGGCTGGCGATCGACGCTCCGCTCGGCTTCGCGCCAGGCGGCTTCGTGCTGCTCCTTCTGTTCGTTATGCGGTCGGAATGCGGTCGTGAAACGAGCGGTCAGACGTGTGAATTCGGTTCGGAAAAATTGCGGTCAAACAGCCGGCCGATGGCCTCCACGGCCTCCCGGGCGTCAGGCCCTGTGGCCTCGACCACCAGTCGGGTGCCGGCCTCGGCGGCGAGCGTCAACAGGTCGAGGATGCTCTTCCCGTCGGCCCGCTGCCGATCGGCGACGAGCTCGATCCGCGACTGCCACTTGCGGGCCTCGCGCGCGAGCAGGTCGGCCGGCCGGGCATGCAGCCCCTGCTCGATTCCGACCACGACCTCGCGCGAGATGGTCTCCTGGGCCGTCACGTGACCACCCCGTGGCTGTCGGCCTCCTCGAGCAGGTGCTCGATGTCGGCCGGGGTGGTCGAGGCCTTCAGCCGGCGGCAGAACGTGTCGTCGCGCAACTGCCGGGAGATGTTCTCCAGCGCCCGCAGGTGGTCGCCGGGACGGTCGGGAGGGGATACGAGCAGGAAGAACAGGTGCACGGGCTCGCCGTCGAGGCTCTCGAAGTCGATCCCCTTCCGGCTCACCGCCACGGTGCCCACGAGCCGATCGACGCTCGGGTGCTTCGTGTGGGGCACGGCGACCCCGCGGCCGATCCCGGTGCTGCCGAGATCCTCCCGCTTCATGATCGCCTTCACGATCCCCTCGAGCTCACCGGCCGGGAGCCGTCCGGCCTCGACCAGGGCCTCCGCCATCTCGCGGATCACGGCCGGCTTCGTGCCGGCCTCGACGTCGGATCGGATCGCGTCGGTGGCCACAAAATCGGAAAACTTCATGCGGTGTTCGTGCTACGGGGGATGGGCGGTGGAGCGGACGTCGGCGCGGTCACGAAACCTCGCCGCGCCGCGATGACTGCACGTGCTTGTGGTCCCGCACCTTTTCCTTGTGCTTCCGCAACTGTTGCTCGAGCTTCTGCACCGCCCCATCGACGCTCCGCCACAGCTGGCCCGAGTGCTCGCGGCTGACGAGGTCGTGGAAGTGCTCGGCGGAGGCCACGATCTCGACTTCCGGCAACTCGGCGTTGCCCAGGTCCACGGTCACGTTGAGGGCGGTGAGGCGGTCGAAATACCGCTTCAGACGCGACACTTTGGCCGAAATCTTCGACTGCGATGCGGGGCTCAACTGGCCGTGGCGGGCGGAGACCTTGATTTGCACTCGAACGCCTCCTGTGCAGGGACGTACTGAAAAATGCGGCCTGCGGCCGCGAACAT
>Ga0214917_10004205_pt1 | contig 16175 bp, 28 predicted proteins | sample LL_1208_BB_MetaG_FD_177983 | JGI IMG/M metagenome (GOLD analysis project Ga0214917, IMG submission 177983) | Freshwater microbial communities from Lake Lanier, Atlanta, Georgia, United States - LL_1208_BB | ecosystem: Environmental > Aquatic > Freshwater > Lake | place: USA: Georgia | collected... | reverse complement strand
GTCCCAAACCGTTTTTCCAAAAATTTTGGGGGGCGTTTTTTGCGTTTGCACTCCTGCGATTGCCTCTGACTACACTTCAGCACTCAAAGCAGCACGTCAAGCTGGTTATATTCAGTCTGGATTGAAGCAGAAGGTCGATTCGACAAAAAGATATTACGCTAATCTAACAAAGTCAAGACTTACCGAGTATGGGCTGATTGAAGAAACCGCGATATTAGGTACAACACTAGAACTAATACAAAACAAAGCTATTAACATCAGATACCAAGGCGTTGATTACTTTGTAACACCAAACGGAATAAAAATCTGTTATTATTTTTAAGGAAGTAACATGACTCTCGAAGAGTTAAGGCTAGAAAACGAAAAACTGAAAGCCCAACTGGAAGACATGGAGCGCCGAACCTTGATTGTTATTCGTCAGTGTGACGAGTGGGCAAAAAGTTACGATCGATTACTGAAAGACTTTATTCACTACAGGAAGACAAACTAATGTGTTTGATTTGTATTGAAATTCAAAAAGATACTTTGCGGGCAGCGGACTTTGCTAGGAACTTTAACGAACTAGCAAACACCGACCCTAAGCATGCCGAAGAGATTGTAGAAAAGTATCCGGACAAGATCGGAGCATTTCTTTTCCCAGAAGACGACGACTTCAACGAGATTGACTGGATGCCGCATGGATTTTTAGACGATCATTTTGATGACTGAGGTGTGTGCGCCTCGGCTGGCTGGTGGTCAGAAGCGGTCTTATAAGCCGCTTAGAGTTGGGTTCAATCCCCAAGAGGCGTACCAATTATGAAATCGTTCATTGTTATTTTTACTTTAGTTGTAGGCTGCGGGCTGCCACACCCTTACACTTCTAACCCGGACTTTGACGCATATAAAGCCAAGTTTGAACAAGAGACGGGAGTCAAGGTCACTGTTCCGATTGTATATGACTCGCTAGATGAACAGACAGTTGGTCTTTGTGAAACGTTCGCAGACGGCTACAAGCTCATTAGAATCGATGTTGACTTTTGGAAAGTAATGGGAAATGGCGGCAAAGAGGAAGTCATTTACCACGAGCTGGGGCACTGTCAATTAGATCGAGATCACGCAGATCAGTTGACAGAAGCACCGACTTACGGCTACTCTATTCCTAACAGCATTATGTACCCGTATATATTTGGCGATGCTAGTTTTTATTGGATGTTCAGAGAGCACTACGTACAAGAGCTAATGTTTCCCGGAAAGCGATTGGAGTTCTAATGCGAGAAGGGGATGTTGTGATGGTGGTCGGAAACCTTGATGATCGAGTCAGAGATAACGACGCCAGAATGGGCACCATTGTTTCTTTGGACAGGGACGAAGTACTTGTTCTTTTAACAAACGGGGATCTTTGGCGTGGTCCTAAGCGGGATGTTGTTCTTCAGGATAAACAAGATGAATCTACTTAAAAGACTGTTTCATATTCACAAGTGGTATTATCTCATGGAAAACACTAGAACTTTTGTTGTGTTTGACCAAACTGACCTTGTGTTTAAGATATACCCAAAGGTGTGCGAACGTTGCAAGGCTGTTGAATGGATGCAGCAATGATTATTTGTAATTGTCCGAAATGCGAAAAGAAAAGAGAAGAAATGAGCAAACGATACATTGTTGTTGAAGAAAGAAAAGCGTATCAGAATTTTTCCGTGTTTTGTGTTTATAAAAAAGGATGGTTTTTTAATGAATACGTAAAGATGTTCGGCACTAAAAAAGAAGCGATTGGTTTTGTTTTAAAGCTAATCGAACATGGACCCAACAAAGATCAAAAGAAGATTGTGTTTGATACTGAGAAGGATCTTTCATTCGACATTCATTTTTGATATAGTAAAAAAAGGAGAACCAAATGACTAACCGAAAAAAGAATCGTAATCGAAACAATAACAACTCTATCTCTCTGCCAAAGGGTGGGGTTTCACTTGAAGTTGGGCGCGGTTATCGCGGTGCCGTTACAGTAAACGGCAAGCGTTATCGTACCCGTCGTCATGCGACCCGTGCTGCTGCCATTCGTGAGCTTAACGTAATTCGTGGCGAACTGATGGAAACGCTTTAATCAAGATACGTCGCCGCCCCCCGGCGTTCAAGTCGCGACTCTGCAGGTTGCTTGACAGGGGGCATTTTTTATGACAACTTTAAATGATTTTTACAGCTATCGAGATCGGTTCGGGTTAATTCAAATTACACCCGGAGAACCGGCTTTAACTAGCGACAACGGAGCTTTGTTCACCGTTGAGTATTTCTTAATGCTCAACGAAAACGATCGCCGCATTGAGCGTGAGCGACTAAAGATTGTTCTTCGAAACCTTGAACAGAAAACCGACAACGGCGTGGTGACGCTGCGCTATCCGGGATGCCGTTACACCGATTCAATGGATAACGCCACTGCTCTTATTATTTTCTCGGAGCTATTCGACGATTCACGTTTGTCTAAAGAACTTTACAAACATGGCGAACTGACCTTTGCTAGACGCATTGATGACGCTCAAGACTACGAGCGTAGCTTTAAGTATTACCCAATCGCATGGGCTTACAACAAGTTTAAAGCACCCAATCAATTCTACAATGTCCGTCCTTACGACTGGTCTATCCAAAGCTGGTGGGGCAGATCGCCCGGATTCATGGCGCTGCTTGAGCTTTCAGCGCTCGATCGAACTTCATGGTTTAGATTGTTCGCACTATGGGTGGGACAGTTCTTACCTTTGTTTCAACCAAAGCAAGAGACAAGCGACAAGAAGCTAACGTATATTGTTTGGCAATGGCTCAAGAGCAGGAACAAGTTTTGGAACTTGTCCTATCGTTTGTGGTGCCACATGCTGATCCGGATTCATCCCGAAGGCATGCGAGACGTGTACAAGATTTATTACGGTGAAGATCATCCATTAACTAAACACACCCCAAGGTACCTGACGTGAAAGCAGCTTTGAATTGGATTCTGATTATTGTCGCTTGCCTAACGCTTGCCACTATTTTTGACGGCATTGCTCAGAATGGAAACGGAACAAAAAAGAACGTTACGTTAACTGAGTTCATTTCTTTTGCTGAAAAAGAAAAGTTTTCCGAGGTTGTGTTTATAGATGCATATACCATTATCGGCAAACTGAAAACAAAGGAAGGTGCCGTTACTCTAATTGAGACAACGGCAGACACCAACAACCCGAAGATATTTGAACTTATTCAAAAGAATAAGCTTCTTCCGGGATACGTTAAGCCGGAGCGCCCTTCTGTTCTTTTAAATTTAATGGTGTCTCTGCTACCCTTGTTTCTTTTGATCGGATTTTTCTTGCTTGTGTTCAGGAAGCAATCCGGGGGTAGCGGCTCTGGTGGACACCCCTTTTTCGGGAAGAACAACGTTAAGTTGTTTAATAAACATTCCGTTAACATTACATTTGAGAACGTTGCTGGATCTGAAGAAGCTAAGGAAGAGCTTGAGGAAGTTGTTGAGTTCTTAAAGAAGCCCGACAAGTTTAAGAAACTGGGCGGCAGGGCGCCGAAGGGAGTACTGCTACAAGGACCGCCGGGGACCGGCAAGACCCTTCTTGCGCGAGCGGTCGCTGGAGAGGCAAGCGTACCGTTCTTTTTTATCTCGGGATCTGAGTTTGTTGAAATGTTTGTTGGCGTCGGCGCATCACGAGTACGAGAACTTTTTGATCAAGCAAAAAGAAACAGTCCGTGTGTTATCTTCATTGATGAAATCGACGCCGTTGGAAAACAACGCGGGATTGGTCTTAACGCCGGACATGACGAACGTGAGCAAACCCTAAACCAACTCCTTGTTGAAATGGATGGTTTTCAAAGTAACAGTGGAATCATTGTTATTGCTGCAACAAACCGGGCTGATGTTTTGGACAAGGCATTGCTTCGACCCGGACGGTTTGATCGTCTTGTAACAGTTGAGAACCCCGACCTAAAGGGACGTGAGGCTATTCTTAAGGTTCACGTTAAAGAAGTGACGTTGGACGATGCCGTTGACCTAAAGACTATTGCACGAGGAACCACTGGATTTTCTGGGGCTGAGCTTGAGAATCTAGTAAACGAAGCCGCAATTTCCGCAGCAAGGAAGGACAAAGAGAAGGTTGAAATGTCCGACTTTGAATACGCAAGAGACAAGCTACTCATGGGTGCAGAACGTAAGAGTCGAGTAATGTCTGAAACGGAACGCCGGACCACTGCCTACCATGAAGCCGGTCACGCAATTGTTGGCAAGATGCTGCAGAACACCGACCCCATTCACAAGGTTACTATTATACCACGCGGTCGGGCGCTGGGTGTAACACAAACCCTACCAGAAGAAGATCGTCTATCGATGACAAAGGAACGTGCTGAAGACTTCATTGCGTTTCTAATGGGCGGAAGGATTGCTGAAGACATTGTGTTAAATCAAGTCACCACTGGAGCGAGCAACGATATTGAACGCGCCACGGAGTTAGCAAGACGCATGGTTGTTGAATGGGGAATGAGCGAAAAACTCGGACCACTTAACTATAGCATTAAGCAATCGACACACGCGGAGCAATCCAAAGGACACTCAGAAAAAATTTCAGAAACAATTGACGAAGAGATCAAGCGTATTGTAGAATCTAATTATAGTAAGGCTAAGGATATTTTAATTAGCAAAATGAATTCTCTTCACGAAATGGCAAAGGTTCTTCTTGAGAAAGAAACTATTGACTCAGAAGAAGTTAATCGCATCATTCAAATCACCTAGTTCCCATGCAAGTGCGGGAAGGGAATAACCGCCTTTCCTCGGTGGGCCTGTAGCTCAGTTGGTAGAGCGTCTGCTTTGCAAGCAGAATGTCATCGGTTCGAATCCGTTCAGGTCCACCACTTTAATAAAACAGGAGCAGTCATGAAACTAACCATTCAAGAACACATGAATCGATTTAAAGCAAAGCATGGAGATGGAGACATTACCATGCGAGCTGATGGTAGAATGCAAGTTCCTGTTTGGCTGCTTGAGATGGTGCTACACCTTAGCGGAATTAAAACCCGTAAGCGTCGTATTGTTAAAAAGACAATCACGCGGAAAATAAATGAACTTTTAGAAAGAGCGTCGGATGATACCTAACACGCTCTATAAGCACAAACACAACACGGACGTGGCGTTTGCCCCCATAAGTGTTGTGCGTAGAGAAAAGGACTTGTTGCTGTTTGGTAGATGGTATAACATCGTAAATCCAACAAACGTGTTCTTCTTAAGTGACGACGAAATATCAATTAAATTAGCTGATGTTGAAAAGTGGGAGGAGTTTAATGTTTCGACCAGAGGGATTTTCGGAGACGATTTTTAAAGACCGCTACGCACTTACTGCGGAAGAATCTTGGGAGGAAGCATGTCAGCGCGTTGCCAAACAAATCGCGCTCGCTGAATCCCCTGATAAACAAAAGTTCTATGAAGACCGCTTTAACGAGATGCTTCTCGATAATCTGTTTGCGCCCGGCGGTCGAATTTGGTACAACTCAGGGCGACACAATCCTCAACTTTTAAACTGCTTTGTTCTTTCCAACAAGCTTGATAGCAAAGAAGGTTGGGGTAATATCGCTCGTGAGATGATCATCACCTCCATGACTGGCGGTGGATGCGGTATTGACTTTTCAGATGTTCGTCCACGCGGCGCTTCAATCTCGGGACAAAAGGGTGAATCTCCCGGTTCGGTTGAACTCATGCGTTTGGTTGATGCGTGTGCAAAGCCGGTGCGCGCTGGCGGTCAACGGCGCGTTGCGCTTATGTTTAGCCTTGACCTTGATCACCCCGACGTTCTTGAATTCCTTGACGCCAAGCTAACCAAAGGTGAACTCACGCACGCCAACGTATCAGTACGCTCTAAGCGCACGAGCGATTTTATTGCTGCAGTAAAGTCAGACGGCGAATGGGAGCTAAGCTGGAAAGGCAAGTACAAGAAGAAGGTTAAGGCCAAGGATCTTTGGGACAAGATTGTACAAAACGCTTACAACTCAGCGGAACCGGGCTTTCTGAACTGGGAGCTTGTTGAAAAGGAATCGAACATTTCTTATGTTGAAAGCTTGGTCACAACTAATCCATGCGGTGAAATCGCTTTATCAGCATACGACTGTTGCTGCCTTGGACACGTTGTTCTTCATCGTTTCGTCGATAATCAAACTTTTGATTGGCACAAGCTCGGAAACGTTGTTCGCATGGGCGTTCGTTTTCTGGATAATGTTCTCACTGTAAACTCTTATCCGCTTCCAGAGATGAAGGAGAAGTCGCATCGACTTCGTCGAATTGGACTTGGAACAACTGGTCTTGCTGATACCCTTGCTCTTCTGGGTCTTCGGTACGGTTCGCCGGAAGGTAATGAATTTGTCGATGAACTGTATCGCTTTATTTCAAAAGCAGCATATGAGTCGTCTGTTATGTTAGCAATTGAAAAGGGTGCGTTTCCAGCGTGTGACCCCCGTAAACACGTTGAATCGGATTTCATGAAACGCATGCCGGCAAAGATTCGCGCTCTTGTTCTTGAGCACGGGATTCGCAATTGTGCTCTTCTAACGCAAGCCCCCACTGGCACCGTGTCTATTCTATCGGGTAACTGTTCGTCGGGGATTGAACCCATGTTTGCTCCAGCATACGAACGCCGGTACTGGCACAATAACGAGCGTAAAACTGAACTGGTGTTTCATCCGTTATTTGCCCAGTTTATGAATGAAGGCAAAGGTGTTGATCACTTTGTTGGCTCGCAAGATCTTTCAGTCAAAGACCACATGGAAGTTCAAAAGATTGTTCAAAGCCACATTGATAATGCTGTTTCAAAAACCATTAACATGGCTTCTGATTACCCGGTTGAAGATATGAATCGTCTGTGGCTTGAGTATCTTCCAAACCTTAAGGGCACAACCTTTTATCGAGAAAACACTCGCGGTTACGTCAGGGAAGACGGAACGGTTGAGGAGCCGCCACTTAAGGCCATCACAATCCAAGACGCCAAGCGACGCTACCAAGAAACTCACAAAACAGAAGCAGCTCACGTTGATGATTGCGCTTCGGGAGTCTGTGCGATATAGTGTAAGCAGGATGAGAATCAAAGAAACCGACCCAGAGTTCACGATGGAATGGTATCGTTATTGTGTTCGCAAGTATGGGAGCGACAACGTTTGCTTATCGCAAGACGAGAACCGAGTCAATTATATTGTTGTAAAAGGGGATCAAGTTGAAGATAGACTTACTAGCGTACAAGACAAACCTAGCTCCACTCAAAGCTTATCGCCAAGCGAACTTGAATCAGTCCCCTTCTGACATAATCACAAACTACGCGGTTTCTTCTTATGTGCCGCTAATTGTTTGCGCGTATTACTTTGTCCGGATTGAGGGCGCAACTCCTGAACTCATGGCAATGATTGAACGAATCAAACAATTCTATCGATATGATGAAGTTGTTGGACTCGACGAACTAATGAGGCTAGAGATTAAGTGAAGCGAGATTACGTTTGCGGAGTTGCTGTGTTTAAGTTTAGCCGAATGATTCTCGGCGATGAGGTTGATGTTTTTATTTCAGCGGGCTATCACGACACCAGCGATTTAGATGGGTGTCAAGAACTTCCTCCTTACTTTTCAGGAAGCACAATTGATACTATCACCGAGTATTATGATGCGATTGATGAGTTAAGAGAACAGAAAAGAAAGAATACCAGTTGGGCTATTTAAATGCAAAAACGGTATTATGTAGGAAAACCCGGATATTGGGTTTACGATCCAGACGCTAAGACTGTAAGTCACCAACATACGTACCCTTACCACAACATCAGACAATGGTTATACGCAGGATCACCGGGTTACATTGTCATAGAAGACGATAAGATCTTGGACTTTTATCCTGACTCAGATGAGCGAGCAAACGAACCGGCTCAGCCTTTTTGCTATCACCTCCCTAAAGAATACATAGGATTCACCGATAAGTTTATGTATTGCTCAAAGTGTGGGGTAAAACTTTAATGCCGATGTTTGAAATGTTTTGCCAATACTGTGGTAAAAAATGGGAAGTGAATATTTACTTTACTCCCAAAGAAAAGCAAATGCGTTGCGTTGTTTGTAACGACCCCAACCTAAAGTATAAGCCGGTCGAACAAATCAAAAAAGACGGAAACATTTTTGGATACGAAGAAGACAACGATGATTAATCGTTGACAACCCCTTTTCCAAACTGATACCGTCTAATCAATGAGACTGTCATTTAGTCAGATTAGTAAGTATGGACAGTGCCCCAGAAGCTATAAGCTCTACTATGTAGACAGGCTTCGCGAGCGTAGCGCAACCGCGTTCCTTGCCTTTGGAAGCGCTATGGACGAAGCACTTAACGCCGTTCTTCGCGACCTTAAAAAGAACGGCTCAGTTACCGTTGACTACAAGGCCGCGTTTGACGAATGTTGGCAAACGGTAGAAGTCAATAAGAAAAAGCATTCGCTTATGGATTGCACTCTTATTGGCTATGCAAAGACTGACTTTGTTGAAGACCTGCTGACCTCAGATGACAGACGCTTTGCAAAAGCAAAGCTTGCTGAATATGATGTAGAACATTCCGAAGACTATACCAGCTTAAAGAACCAGCTTGAAGAGGAACGTTCCCGGCGAGCCACCGTACATTTTGCTGATAACCGCCACAAAGCGCTGAATATGCTTAACTGGCTTTCAATGCGACGCAAGGCGCACTTGATGCTTGAGGCGTATGTTCGAGACATTGTTCCTAAGATTGAATCCGTAACGGCGGTACAAAAGCAGGTAGAACTTAAATCCGAATGCGGCTCAAGCCTTATTGGATATGTTGACGCCATCGTGCGCTTTAAGGGTGACACGGAAGATACCGTTGTTGATAATAAAACTTCTTCTAGCCCGTATGCTGAAGATCAGGTCAAGCTGAGTCAACAGCTCTCTTTGTATACATATGCTCTTGGATTAAAGAAAGCAGCGTATGCTGTCATGCAAAAGAACATTCGTATGAACCGAGAGAAGACTTGTAGCGTTTGTTCGTTTCAATCAACTGGTGCGCACAAGACCTGCAACAATACCGTCGATGGCAAGCGTTGCAACTCTGCATGGGATGAAGTTGTTCGACCAGAAGCAGTGACTCAACTTATCTCTGACACAATCGAAGAACAAACTCAGCATGTTGTTGTTGACAACATTGCTGAAGTTAACGACGCGATTGCAGCAAATGTGTTCCCCAAGAACCTTTCGGCCTGTAAAAACATTTACGGGAATCCGTGCCCGTACATGAATGCTTGCTGGAAAAACCAAACGGACTATCTGGAGAAAGTCGAATGATGACAAAAGAATATTACTATGGATATCTGCGAGGGCTTTCTGTAATTCAAGAAGATGTTGAAGAGTTAATAGCTGATCCTGAAAAAGGGGGACTAAGCAACTCCGACGATGTGTTTGATGCGCTAGACCAAGTGCTTGTGCTTATTTTAAAAATAAAAAAACTTTCTTCGGAACACACAATAAAATACGGAAGGCAAGAAGTCGTTGCGCCTGAGTTTTCCGAAAGCAACTCAAAGCATCCAATCAGTGAGTTTTAATATGGGCTACGTTGAGAATTGTAAAAAGCATGGGCAATATAAAGGCGATTACTGCGGTGAGTGTATTGATGCGCTTTATGAAGAAAATGCGCGTTTAAAAGAAGCTCTTGAGTTTACTATTGAAGCTGCTGAATACCTATATCGTCCAAACAAACCACTTCAGGCTGGCCTTTCCCCAACTTTTTACCATACTCTTAGTTACGAAGGCGATCTAGTTTTGATCGAAAAAACAAAAAAAGCCCGTGCCGCGCTGGAGGTAAAATGATTTTGACAGCGGAATATAAGTTAATCGAAACGCTTGATGCAAACGAGATTCGATTTTTAAAAGAAGGAGATGCAGTGAACTGCCCTGTTTTTAGAATCAACACTGTATAAAAATTAATTGGGTCGGCGTGGGAAGCTGTGGGCCTATAAGGCGTAGGTTAAAATTGGGAACTAGTCGAACCCTAACCCACTAGAGACACGCAAAGGCGGTAGGATTTATCGGCGTCATGCGAACATGGCGAGTATCTAGGAACCGATGGCCGGAGTAGCGACCGGCACCCGATATTTAGGAGATAAAATGCGAGTATTTGTTTACCGCAACCTACATAAAAACTGTTTAAGCGTTCGGTGCGTAAAAACCAAACGCGTGATTGCTTACGTTGATTTTATTTTGCTAGAAGATTGCAAATTCAAAGTCTCTCAAAAAGGACGAGAACGTGTTCTAAAAGAAAAACGTAAAAACGTTCATGCCGGCATTGAGGGGGAGTGGGTGGAACATAAAAGAGTGCTTTTGACTTCGTATACGTTCCGTGTAATCTACGACCCTTACAAGCACAAAACTTTTGTTGATAATCGAAATACGCCAAGATACGAATGTAAAAACGCAATCGTAACAACCGCAGGTGCTTTTATTTTTTAGTTCGGCATTTACAACCCCATTCAGATCTGTCACTATAGAAACATGAGAACGATGATTTATATCGCTGGACTGTTGGTTTCTATAATCGCAAACGCTGAGAATCGCGTTGCGGTAATTGATACCGGAATTGCTGTCAACGACAAAAACGCACCGTATCTTTGTAAGACCGGCCATCGCGACTTCACTGGCACCGGACTTTACGACGAAGAAGGACACGGAACTGAAGTTGTCAATTACATCATTGACAATTCCAACACCAAGAACTTTTGTATCGTGATGTTCAAGTTCTATGATAAAAATCTTCCCACCAAGCAAATCATCAACAATACCGTTCTTGCTATCCTTGAAGCAAGAAAACTCAACATCAAGTTGATTAACTATTCAGCAAATGGACCTTCTCGTTCAGTAGAAGAAGAGTTTGCTATTCGAAATAATCTTGATATTACCTTTGTTGTGGCCGCAGGTAACGACGGAGTTAATCTTGATGAGCATCCCCGGTATCCCGCTTCCTACGGGTACAAAAACGTAATTACCGTTGGTGCCCTCAACAAAGATGGATCGCGCCACAAAGTTTCAAATTACGGATCTGTTGTTCTTGATTGGGAACAAGCAAGTGCAACGTCCTTTGCCACTGCAATTAAAACCGGAAAGATTATCAATAAACGCTTTGCTCGATGAATAAGGAGATACGAATGAAATACGCAAAGTATCGTTTGACTAAGCAGCTCGGACAGTACGACTGTGGGCCAACCGCAATTGTGAATGTCATGAAACTAAACGGACAACGCATTCCCTATCGTTCAAGCCATGAGCGTCTTTTTAAGGTGCTTAAGATCAGAGAAAACCGTGGCGTCTATCTGAGCCAATTCAAGGACTTTATCACAAAGCGTCGCATTCCAAAGTCTCGCTTTAAGTTTGAGGCAAACAACATTTCGTATAGGGACATTCAAAGATTTCTTGACAAGGGATACGTTGCTATTCTAGCATTTGGGAGAGGCCCCAGTATGCCCGGTCATATCTGTGTTATTGCTGGATATAACAAATGCGGTCTTGAGGTTGTAAATTGGGACAAAAACAATGCCGTTCAAATTGTAGGGTTTGACAGGTTTAAAAAGAACGTGCTATCTTATAACGAAGCCTTCTACTATTTCTTTGAAAGGAAGTAACATGAGTCGTAAGTCAAATGCATCTCAACAAACGAATGAAGAAGAAACAACCACGACCGCCATTGAATCAATGGACGGAAGCGCAGTTGGTATTGTTCGGACTTCAACTGGTGGATACACTGTAGTTAAGCTTGAATTCAATTCTTCAAGCGGAAACGCGAAGGTGGTTCGATCACACGAAGTTGGCACATCAAAGCTTGAGGCCGCCGAACGATTTAAGATTGTTGCAGCAGAAGAGGGACTTGTATGACTGCCATGGCTCAACTGGAGTCTGTAACCATGACGGGCGCAACTGGCGCGGTCATCGCACAACCACGTGCTTTGATCTATAAGAAAATGTCAGACGTAATGCGTGAGATCGGTGCAATTGGTAAGGATCAAAAGAACCAAGCCCAAGGATTTAAGTTCCGTGGGATTGATCAATTTGTTAACGCTCTGTACCCTGCGCTCACCAAGAATGGTGTGTTCATGGCACCTCGCGCCCTTCGACACGATCAAGAGATCAAGGACGTTGTTCGGTCAAACGGTAAGTCGGGTGTTGACAAGCATGTTTCTATCATGATGGAATATACTTTCTACGCCGAAGATGGCAGCAACGTAACCGTCGGACCTATTCCGGCAGAAGGACTTGACTCAGGTGACAAAGCAACGAACAAAGCACTCTCAGCCGCGCTCAAGTATGCACTCATTCAGACTTTCAGTATTCCGACTGAAGACATGGCTGAAGCAGACCTTGAGTCCCCAGAAATGGGTTCTAGCGCTGCAGCGCCTGTTTCGGCAGCGCCCGCCAGCACCGTCGCTGCGACAGCTTCTGAGTCAGCTGAAGCGGCACCAGCAGCAAAGCGCGGCTCGTCATTCCGCAAGCCGGCGACAACAAGTAAGGCAAAGGAAGAAGTCAAAGAAGAAGGCGGGTGGGAATAATGAGTAACTCAAACAATCAACAGCCAACTGGATTGTCTCTTGGTCCATCCGAAACTCCCTTTGAGGCAGCGGCCACGCTTTTCGGAATGTATGCCCCAAAGTTCGAGCAACAGCTAAAGGAACTTAGCACCGGAGAGCTTCGCCGACTCTTGAATGCATTGGTTCAATATCCACTTAACGAAAAGGAATTCGTTGATGACTCCCAAAGGCTACGGACGGCCTTTGCTCTTGGTCAAGCTCTGCTTGAAGCCAAGTGGGTAATGGTGATGCAAAGCGTTATGGAGCACGAACAAAAGCTTCGGGAAGCCGAAGAAACTGCAACAGAAACCGAAACAGAAAAGGAACAAGCAAATGGCTAAGTCAAAACGTTCAGTGGTTGGATCAGTCTGTAAGAGCAAGGATGCGGGCAAGCCCGATTACATTAAGATTCGCGATGACATGTCTCTTAAGAAGGGACAGATTCTTCGCCTTGAAAGTAAGAAGTATCAACTCGAAAGTCTACAAGGAGCGGTTAGCGCCGGTAAGCTTTCAAGTGAGCTTGGTGAAAAGATTCGCGAACGAATCGAAAAGATTCCTGATTGGGTTCGTTTCGAAATCGTTGCGGTAGAAGCAGCATCGGAATAAGTTAATGCTGCGGAGTGGCGCAATTGGTGGCGCGAGGCACTGTTAATGCCGGGGTTGTAGGTTCGAGTCCTACCTCCGCAGCCAAGTTAAATTTGTCAGTTAGATCCCCCTCCCATCCCCTAGTCTGACAAATTGAGGGGGCGGCACTTTACAAAGGTGCTGCCCCTTTTTTACAATAGACTCAATGGAGCAGCCGATGATGAACGAATATATCCGAGTAACTAAGGGTCTTGTTGATAAAGGAACTTTGATTAAGGCGGAAGATCTTCAGAGCCTTCCGATTGACACTGAGCGGGATTACTACACAAGCGTCTATTATTACAATGAGAATCACTATGAGCAATTTAGGAAGACTGGCTCTATTCGTGGTATTACTGATGTATATACTGACACAATTGTTTTTGATTTTGACAGTAAGTCAAATCTGGAACAGACTCGAAAAGACTCTCTCACCGCAATCGAACGTCTTAAGAAGTTTGGAGTAAAAGAGTCTGACGTTGAAGTTTACTTCAGCGGTAACAAGGGTTTTACCCTGAACATTAAGCTTGACCGCAAGATCACGCCGGACCAAGCTCGCGCGATTGCGCTTGAGAAGATTGCGGGCGACCTTCAGACTACGGATTCTTCCGTGTACGACGCGTCTCAAATCCTTCGTATCCCCGGCACAAAGCATCCTAAGAGCGGCTTGTACAAGGTTCCGCTTACGGTGAAGCAACTCCGCACTCTTTCGATTGATCAGATCAAGGATCGAGCTACTTCCCTTGATAACATCACCGAAGAGTTTGATTGGACCGTTGCTGAGCCGTCTCTTGAATTCTACGCAACTCAGCCTAAGAAGCTGGAAAAGCCCAAGAGCAACTATGAGATCGACTTAACCAAAAAGCCGTCTCAATGGAAGACCTGCAAGTGGTCGCTGCTACAGGGGAACTTTAGTGAAGGCGAGCGTCATAACGCTCTGATGGTGATTGCTGCTACCTGCCGAGGACTCGGCTATGACAAGCAGACCACTTACTACATGTGCAAGTCTTCTCTTAAGAAGCAAGCGGAACGCACAGGACAAGACGAGTTTCCAAAGGAAGAACTTTGGGCCAACATCATCGAGCAGTCTGTTTTCACGGACAACTGGGAAGGCGGACAATACACTTGCTCAAAACCCGGTTGGCTTAAGGATTACTGCGAAACATTAGGAGAGCACAAGTGTAAGGACAAAGACGACGCAGAACCACCATGCGTTCGCCTTGAGGACATTACCCTAGAATTTAATGACTATGCAAAAAACTTCGAACAGAACGTCATCAAGACGGGAATCAAAACGCTTGATGAAAACGTCACGCTCTGCACCTCAACCCTCGCTGGACTACTTGGACAGCCCGGAGCTGGCAAGACTAGCATGGCCATTAATTATCTTAGGAATACTTCTTCTGCCGATATTCCTTCCGTGTTTCTCAGTTTGGATATGGGTAAGCCCATTGTTTACGCGAAACTCGTCCAAAAAATAACTGGTTACAGCTTTAAGAAGGTTCTCGACCTTTTTAAAACGAATCCAAAAGAAGCAATGGCAATTGCCGAAAGACTGAAGGACGAATACAAGAACGTTGGGTTTAATTTTAAATCAGGCGTAACCGTTCCCGATATTCGAACCATCGTTCAAGAACACGAACAAACCCTTGGCAAGAAGGTAAAGCTTCTTGTTATCGATTATCTTGAGTGTCTTGCTGGACCGTATGCCGACCAAACTGCTAACACCGGCTTTCTTGCCAACCAGTTGAAGGATCTTTCTAACGATCTTCAGGTTTGTACTTTGCTTTTGCTTCAAACTCAAAAGCATTCTACTCCTGATATTTCAGATCCTCTTTTGAGCCTGAAGGGGGTTAAGGGGTCGAGTCTTATTGAGCAATCGTGCTCAACCATTCTCACCCTTTGGCGCGATGGATATAATCCCAAGCACGTAACGGATGACCGGTACATTTCGTTTGCAGTCGTCAAGAATCGATTTGGTAGTCTGTGGAGTGGGGACTTCTCATGGGATGGGCTTCGTGGTGATATTCGGGAACTAACCGAAGAAGAACTCGACTCTCTTGCCGACTTCAGAGAAAGAAAGCGGCAGGAAAAGGCGGCAGCGGCATCAAGCTCACGAGACGAATGGAGTTAATATGGCAACAAAAAAGAAGTCAGAACCAAGTTCGTTCTTTCTATCTTTTGTTGGAGAGTACGTGCAAGTCATTACCGCCTTTCAAATGGCAACAGAAGACAGCGGGGAAACCGGATTGCCTTTGATTGTAGAGGGAGTTATAATGGACGCCGATGACAGTTATATTTACATGGGTTCAGACACAGACGGCATTCGTCAAGCGATACGAAACGATTACGTTGTGTTTGTACAAGTGTTAGAAAAAGCAACCGAACTAGAAGAGATTTTTTCTTCCGTGCCAAAGGTTAAAAAGAGGGACATGAATTGAGAAAGCAAATGGATCAAATCGAAACCATTCTTGTTCAGAAACTTCGCCCTACGTTTTTGGCTTTAAATCATGACGTAACAACCGGCAAATCTTTTATCCATGTTGTTGTCAGCGCCAAGTCTTTTAACAGGATGAACGTTGACGAAAGGATTGCGCTTGTGTTCAATCATCTGCTAAACTCAGACAAGGATCTTGTTGAGCAGAACACAATCATAGTGGAAGCTTTTAATTCTTCAGAAATGGCTGACGTGTTTGAATACATTAAGTGATAAGATTAATATTACAATCGAAAGAACTGAAGAGGGGTACGTTATTTATGACGACACCGAAACTTTCATAGACGTTGTACATATTGACGACAAGGATCTTGTTTCAAGAATTGTTGATTCAATAGTGAAGGATCGTCTAAATGGAAACCTCTCGTCTAGTATTTGGTAAAAACGTTACCGAGAAGATTGTATCTATTGAGCCGCAGGATGAATTCACTGAACTCTTCGTAGAAGAGAATGGATTTATTCGCAGAGAGTTTGTACCAAACAAATACTG
>Ga0214917_10004203_pt1 | contig 16179 bp, 14 predicted proteins | sample LL_1208_BB_MetaG_FD_177983 | JGI IMG/M metagenome (GOLD analysis project Ga0214917, IMG submission 177983) | Freshwater microbial communities from Lake Lanier, Atlanta, Georgia, United States - LL_1208_BB | ecosystem: Environmental > Aquatic > Freshwater > Lake | place: USA: Georgia | collected... | reverse complement strand
TCATCAATCTAAAGACGGTAGCCCAAGGGCAAAAATAAGTAAAATCGTTATGAATGGTGAATTTAAAGATTTAAATCCAAAATTTAATCACACTTTTTCAGAAGTATTGAAAAATATAACTATTGTTTGGCAAGGTAATATCGTGGATAATTTAGAGGCAGGAATTAATTTTGTAGAAATCGAAACAGCGGATGGAACCATAGAGTTATTTTGACACCCTTTTAATGTCTGCAAAAGTCATTTCTTTAACAACGTCTAGAATATCGCGCTTAGGGCGCCATCCTATAGCTTGTGAAATTAAGGAACAATCTCCAACAACTTTGCATGAATCGGTTTCTCTATAAAACTTTCTATCTGATACGGCCAGAATCTTTCCGGACTTCGAATCAATACAAACTTCATTAAACTCAATTCCTTCAAAACTTGGTTCAAATCCTGCTACTTTTGCTGATTGAGTAAGCAATTCGCGTACAGTTGTAGATTTTCCTGATGCAAAGACAAAATCATCAAAAATTGATTTTTCCATTAACAAAGATGCACCCTCCATGAATTCAACAGCGCAACTCCAGTCTCTGGAGGCTGAGAAGTTACCCAACTTTAGGGGCGAGTTGTAACTAATCTTCATCTGGGCAAGTCCACTAGTTATCTTTCTAGTAACAAACTGCAAACTTCTGAATTTACTTTCATGATTAAAAAATATCCCAAGAGATATTTGCAGACCATGGCTGTTTCTATAAATTTCAACTAAAGCATCAATAGCTAAATGTGATACTCCATAAGGATTTACAGGAGACCGAGGAGACTTTTCATTTATATGTAGAGTTTCTAACGTAGTAGTGCGTGAGAAAACTTCTGACGACCCAGCAATAAAAATTTTACTTTCCGGGGAGTACTTTCTAGCCGCCTCCAATAATGACAATGTACCGTTTATATTGGTGATCAAAGTATTTTGAGGAAACTCGAGTGAATCAACTGTAAAACTTGACCCAGCAAAATGGAAAATTGATTCAAATTTATGTTTGCTCAAAATATAATCAATGCTGGATACATCTGTTGCATCATAATTTAAAAAACTAATTTTATTAATAAGATCCAATTCATTTATTCTCCAGAGATTATGTGAATTACGCCTAGACGCACCAAAAATATGAAAATCTTTACTCGAAAGAATGTCGGCCAAGATAGCTCCGTCTTGGCCTGTTACCCCTGTAATTAAAACCTTTTTTTTATCCATAATTAAATTCTTGGTCTAATGTTTCGATTGCATTTTGAAATCCATAGTAATTATCTAAATGTCCTTGCCAAACTTCAATTATTTTAATTTTATCACTTTTTAAAATATCACTCATCAGTTTGCTTTCACCCCGGGTCAATGTAGCAAAACCACGACCTTCACCATCTATGCCAGATGCTCCCGAAATATGAAACCACTTAATTTGGGATTTTAGCTTCTCGACAATTCCTAATTCATCGAAATCGTAGTAATTCTTACCCATAATCAAGTGAGATGTGTCCATCACGATGTCAATTTCATGATCCAACAAATATGTTACATCTGAAAATTTGTTTAGAACTTGCAGTTGAACTGATCCTCCAAAATACCAAGCAATAGGTGGAAGCCACTGCATGACCAAATTGACTTTTTGCGATGTGTTTTCAGCCAACAAATTAGAATATTGAAAATAAAATTGGTCAATAGTTGAGTTAACAACAGAAAAACTACCCACAATTCCCGTTTGTTTTCCAGTAACATCGCTTATTTTTTCCGCGAATTCTAATGTTTCTTTGATAACTTCAATGCTTTTTTCTTTTTGAGATACACTTGCCGAAAAAGGATCCATTAATTGATTTGCTGAGCAGTAATCCGGCAAGTGAATAGTGTAATTAGCATTCTTGTTAAAGTCATTGATTTCTTTTAGGTTATTAATTTCACCATAAGATAAATGAAATTCATAATTTTGCAAATGGAACATATTATTTATTGTTGTATAATCATGGAGTCTTATAGGTAAGCCAACACTCATTGAATTGCAGAAATCAATAGCCCTATCAGAAAGTAATTCCCTATTCTTTATATAAAAAGGCGTTAGAACTTGACCGGCCTTTATATCTTTAACCAACACTGGGCTATCAATGTTTGCAAATAATTCAAAACCAAAACCGACTTTTGGTGATAAATACTTAAAATCTTTAGCCAATACTGCCGAACCAGCCGGCATGTCCTTTGCCGCATAAAAACTTCTTCCGAGATTCTGTAAATTAATTAATTCTCCTTGGTTTGGGACGCGATCCCCAAAACCTGATAAAATCCGATCTTTATTCCTTATGAAATCTATAATTAATTCAAACTCATCAGAAGTCGAACTTGAGGAGTGATCTAATCCTTTAGATTTTTTATTCAAAGTAATGTGTCTTTCAATTACCTGAGCACCGAGAAGAATAGCTGCGCAATTAATGGACCAATTTGAATCGTGGCTTGAATATCCAACAGGTCGATTCCAAGTATTCCTTAAATGTTTAATGTAGCCAAGTTTTGAATTATATGAAGCAGTTGGGTAATTACTGATGCAATGGAGTGGAAGCCAATTATCACCCTTAATGTGCGATAAAGAATATTTCAAAGTTGCTTCATCGGCAGTCCCTGTCGAGATAAGTACATATTTATTAAAAGATACCAATTTATTTATTAATACTAAGTTTGTGATCTCAGCAGATGGAATTTTAAAGAAATCGAATATTTCGATTTTTTCCTCAAAATCCAATACATCCCCCACGTCAAAAAAACTAATACCAACCATAATGTTGCATTTTTGCGCAAACTTAGTCATCTCGAGAATGTCATTCACACTCAAATAATTTCGAGAAATCTCCTCAGAGAGAATTTCGTCACCAATCTCATTTTTGAGCGCATAAGTATTTCCTAAATTTCTGTACTGAAACTTTATGGCATCAACCCCAGATTTAATAGCTGCTTCTATTAAATCTTGAGCAATACTCAGCGAACCTTCATGATTGATACCAATCTCTGCGATTACAATTACGTTGCCACCATCTATGCAATCTGCAAATTTCAAATTTCCTCCAAATTAGATAATGACCAACTATACACCAACACTCGCTGATCATGATGAGAAGAAGATGTATAATCGTAAGATGAAGTCTACAAAAACTCTTGAAACGCAAAAATGAAATTCAAATTATTTTTGTATAGAATAAAGTTTTTAATTACTAACCCATTAAATTTTTTTAAATTATTAGTGAGCTTAGGCAAGGATTACTCTTAGATCGAGTTAGCTGAAATTATGTCTATAGTTCTCAATTTAGATATAATATTTGAAGCAGGAGCCTCGGATGGTGAGGATACTCAAAAATTTATTGATTTATTTCCAGCTATAAGTATTTATGCATTTGAACCAGTGAAAGAACAGTATAAGTATTTGATAAATAAATTTTCAGGTAGCCGTGATATAAAAATCTACAATGCCGCTTTATATGATACTAGCGGTACGCAAAAAATAAATGTAGGAAAATTGATTGGGTATCTTGGTGGCATGGGCTCCAGTTCTCTATTGACTTCAAAATTACATAATGTCTGGTTTCCATAAGTTAAATTCATTCAGTTGACATCGTAAATTCTGTAAAACTTAGTGAAATTATTATTGAAAAAACATCCCAATTGTTGATTTATTGTGGCTCGATGTTCAAAGTAAAGAACTAGATATACTTTTGGAAGCCGAACAACAGATGCTTGCAAAAGTTAAATCCAGACATCTTGAATGTTCTAGAATCAATTTATATGAAAACCAGTAACAATTGAAGCACAGCAAGAAATTTATGGATAAGATAAATTTTGTGTACAGAATCGATTGGGTCGGTACTATTAGCAGAAATGCTGATTACTTAAATCAAAGAAAATTCTAGGCCGGCTATTCTTAGGAAATTTCTTTAAACAACTTACGTGCGTCGTTTAAATCAGACTCAGTATTAATGTCTATTGCCTCGATGTAACTGACTGGAACACAAATTGTCGGTGATGGAAATCTATTTAGCTGTTCAATTATTGCTTTTACCTTTGCGACATAAATACCGCCAGTCTCTATAGCAGATTTTGCCAAATCCTGGCGACGCTGACGACTAGATCTATTATGATTTGACGGTTCCCACTCTTGAAACTCATTCTCAACCCAAATAAATGGGGATTCTTGGAACACGCTTACCGCTGAATTGAATTTTGAATTCTCTAATAATTTGATACAAGTAACTATTGAGTTTACCGTGATCATCGGGGACGTAATTTGATGAATTACGAGTATATTGGTTGGATCAATTCTTATTGAATTTATAGCATGTAAAATTACAGGCTCAGTCGAAGATGTGTCTCCAGAAATCTCATTAGGTCTGTTTATAACTTTAGCGCCATACTTTATAGCACATTCGCTTATTTCTTGATCATTGGTTGAAACAAATACTTCATCACATCCAGACTTAAACAATTTACCCACCCCGATTTCGAGGAGTGTTTTGTCCCCCAAGAATGCTAAGTTCTTTCGTGGAATACCTTTGCTACCACCTCGCGCTGGAATCAATCCAATAATCACAATCACACCTCCTCAATTTTGTCTTAATTTTAATTGACGCAATTCTTAACTCTAATCTTCTTAATACCCTTAAATACCAAGAAGAAGAAATTCGAAAGTTTTTTACGAAATACTGGTTTTTACAATTATAGTGAACAAAGTCAAATTTTAGTCCGCCCTGAGAATGAAAATAACCGTACCTTAATGCCGCACTAAAAGCTTTCTCAGAATTAGTAGTTTGTGTTGAATGATTAATTAAATTTGCTAACTCACGTACCGACGTAGGATTTATTGTTATACCCATGTATTTGTGGAAAGCATTACCAATCAAAATACTTGACTTTTTCAGATAAACTGCTTCAACCCCGATTGTTGAGCCGGAAGTTATTACCCCATGAGCTTGTCGAACTAAATCATATGAGCTAACAGAATTCATTGGCCCAAAATATGTAAACCAGGGGTATTTTGTTTGTAGATTTTCACCGATCTTGGACCAGATATTTTGATCTCTCTGAGATTTGTACTTCAAATGAGGATGGATTCTAAGTATTAAGTCATAATTTGATTGAGCTTTAAAAATGCGCACAAGAATTTTCAAAATTTCCATCTGATTACCCCAGTAACTATCAGTTAAGCCAACCATGTCTAACTCGTCTTGAGAGGAATGAAAAAAAACATAATATGGTTTTTTTCTTGAGAACTCACTGGATGACATCTGATGTTTTGTATATGATTGTGTTACACCAGCTATTCTTTGATCAAACCAAGATCTAGATATGTTTTTAAACTTTTTTGAGTTTTTTACTTCTTCAGAGCGGGAGAATTTCTCCATAACTTTACTTCTATAACTAGCTGAATGTGTTGGTTTCTTGAAAATGAAATACCTATCCGCCCAATTTTCATTGAAAGTTTCAAAATAAACTACTTTTTGAAGTCTAGTACTGGCCGCATCATCAAAAGCTCTTTCACAGAGTGGCCTACCATTGAACACGTAAGCCTTCTCAAATTGATTCTTAGTGAGAAAATCAATAAAAAATTTATTCAATTCAAGGTAAATCTGAGAGTATTGCTTTAGAGCCCTTAGATTGTGTGTTAAACACGGATTACTATCGCGTAACCTTGATATCAGTTCTGCGCGGGCAATTTCTTTCGATCTTTTGGTGTCTCTAAGTGGCTTGAAAATAAAATTTACTGATTCCACGATATTAACATTTGCCATGAATCGCAAGTCAGATTTCATTAATGAGTGGATTAATCTCCGAATTTCCCTTGAACGCAAATTACTGCTTAACGGCAGCACCTTACTATCTAACGAGACATAATCTAACAAAAACCAAGTGACCTTTTTTTTAAGTTCCACTTCCTTAATAATGGTCTCTAGAGTTACCGATAAGTTCCATGGCTCAGTGTTAAAAGTCACCATCAAAATATTTTTATTCAAAATAAAGAACCCTTCGAATTTTCCAAGTTTTATACTTTGAGATAAACTTTCTATAATTTTGGACTAAGTTGGACTCTTGTATTTTAATACCCAAGAATTCATAAGCTTCCCAGGCCCCTTGACTGGAAGTTTTTTTCAAATTTGTATTTAAAAATTGAGTACCGCATGCTCGAAAATAAAATCCAAATATATAGGAGTTCATTTTTCTCTGAGATATTAACTCGCTTGTTGAAAACTCAGCATTTTTTATCCATGATTCAATCTCAGTCCAATTAAATAGTTTGTCTGCTATGTCTAATTCATCATACTTACAGTCCGCCAAGACAAGTACCGGTTTCTCATAGTATGCAGCTTCAATACCTATGGTGCTTCCAAAATTAATGACTCCAACGCAATTATCTATCAAATCATATGAAGAGATTTTTTCTTCGGGTTTAATTAAAACAGAATTCTGATAAGTCTTAAGAGATTGCCACTTCTTAATTACAGCTGGCGGTTTATTTAAAAGGTTAGGATGTAATCTGATTACTAACTTGTAGGCATTTTGATTTGAAAAAATCTCAACTAATTTAGAAACTACGTCGAACTGATTGCCTAATGGTTCAGTCCATTCATCCCAAAATCCCACAACTTCATCATCTGAATTCGAAAAATAGACGAAAAATTTTTTTTCTGGGATAAATTTTTTAGGACGCCTGACCATAAATGGATTTACGCTACTTCTCATGTCTTTGAACCAAACAGAGGACTCATTGATTTTTTTGGAAATCTCTAGCGTTGAATTCTTCCAGAGGTCTTTCATAACTTTTTGATTGTTTACCCGATTGTGAAAGCCTTCAGTTCTTTGCTGGTAGCGGTCATGTGTAGTTTCAAAGATTAAAATTTCACACCTAAGCTTCTTTGCCGCATCCCATGAAGCTCTTTCATGCAAAAATCTGCCGTTATAGATATGTACACGAGAGATTCCATTAACCTTTATCGAATTTAAGGTATGAGAATAAATCTCCAAGTAAGACCGCAATAAAAATATCACAAGTTTTTGGTTTTTTAATAAATTCACATTATTATCTTTTGAATAAGTGATAATTTCATTTGCAATCGCCGCACCAGGTTTTATTGAATCAAATTGCAAGGATGAAAGCATAGATATATTAGAAATCTGGTTAAGTTGTTGCATGAATTCCTCCATGTGTTTTTGTACCCAATTTTCGTCATATTCGATCTTGTCTTTAAAAGCCACATTCGGGTCAGCTCTAAAGATTAAGTTCTTTAAGTGCTTCGGTGCTTTACCTAATAAAGATTCACCCGTTTTTGCCATTCTTGATGGAAAGTAAGTGGTTTGTCCTAACAAATCATAAAAAGCTTTGTTCCCTAATCTGCATTCTTTATTTAGAATCTCCAACGAAGCCGCAAAATGTATACTTGAAGTAGCAAATTGAAAAAAAGCAACATTAACAATGTTATTGTTTTTATTCATTTACAGAAACATGTTTAATTGAGATTTTAACTTGCACTCGTATACCAATCTTTGTTGTTCTTATACCACAAAATCGTGGATTCAATACCTTGCTTAAATTCAACTTTGTTTTTAAAGCCAATTTTCTGAATTTTTGAACTGTTTAATGCATATCTGAAATCATGACCCTTTCTATCAGAAACATAAGAGATGTAAGTTTCATCTAACTTAAAGTATTTTAGTAACAATCTTGTTATATCGAGATTGGTTAATTCTGTGTCACCGGCGATGTTATAGACCTCACCAAACTCACCATATTTAATTGCATGTGCAATTCCTCTAACATGATCTGAAACGTGAATCCATTCACGAATGTTTTTGCCCGATCCGTACAAAGGTACTTTTTTACCTGCCAATAGATTAGTTATAAATAATGGAACTAATTTTTCTACGTTTTGGAAATACCCGTAGTTATTGGAGCACCTTGTAATAATCACCGGTACTCCGAAAGTTTTATAATATGAAAGAGAAATTAAGTCAGCCGCTGCTTTAGATGCGGCGTAGGGAGAGTTAGGCTTTAACGGGAATAATTCGTCCCAAGAACCAGTCTCGATAGAGCCGTATACTTCATCAGTAGAAATCTGCACGAATTTCTTAACACCTTTTTTCTTCGCAGCTTCTAATAAATTTTGAGTTCCAAGAATGTTTGTTTTAACGAATACATCGGGGCCATCGATTGATCTGTCTACATGCGACTCGGCTGCAAAATTTATAATTAAGTCACAATCATCTGGTATTTTGTTAAGAATTTGTGGGTCACAGATATTTCCTTGGATAAACTCATATCTAATATCAGAAGAAATTGATTTTAAATTGTTCAAGTTCCCAGCATAAGTGAGCGCATCATAAACAATAACTTTAGTTGGGTTAATGCCTATATCTTGTAAATCGCCATTCAACGACATTCTAACAAATTCACTGCCGATAAAACCCGCTCCACCCGTAACAAAGATTTTCAAAATAGCACCGCCCAGTAAGTTCATTCAGAGTTTTAACGTTAACAGGATACTCTATAGGCATGAAAGGCATAATTCTTGCAGGCGGTACAGGAACAAGACTCTGGCCAATAACAGAAGGTGTTTCAAAGCAATTACTCCATGTTCACGACAAGCCAATGATCTATTACCCCCTTTCGACATTGATGTTGGCTGGCATAAGAGAAATAGCAATTATTACTACCGAGCAAGACCAGCCATCTTTCAAAAGATTACTAGGTGATGGATCAACACTCGGAATAAACATAGAGTATTTCATTCAACATGCACCAAATGGAATAGCTGAAGCATTTATATTATGCGAAAACTTTATCGGAAGCAGTTCAGTCGCTTTAATTTTAGGCGACAATATTTTTCATGGACAAGGAGTGGGAAGAAATTTAAGGAATTATTCAGACCCAAGAGGTGCTCATATTTTTGCATACCAAGTTAACAATCCTCAAGATTTTGGCGTAGTTGTCTTGAACGAAGATTTAAGCCCAGTGGATATAGTTGAGAAACCTAAAAATAATCCAAGCAACTTAGCTGTACCAGGTTTGTATTTCTACAACTCAAAGGTATCAAAGATGGCTAAATCAGTAAAACGAAGTAAGCGAGGTGAGTTAGAAATAACTTCACTAAATCTGATGTATTTAGAGAACAAATCTTTAGAAGTTTCAGTACTTTCAAGAGGAACCGCATGGTTTGATGGAGGCACAGTTAAAGCCTTGCACGAAGCAACTTCATATATAAAGTCGATTGAAGAGCGCCAGGGTCAAAAAGTAGGTTGCATCGAGGAAATATCATGGAGGAATAAATGGATTACAGATAAAGATTTGAAAAATAAAGCAGAAAAATACCAAAGCAACGAATACGGTTCTTACCTAAATTCGCTTTTGAATAACTAAAGTAAAGAACTTTTTACGTAAAATAAGAAGAAGGAGCTATGAGTCTAGGCAAAATTAAGTTTAGTGATTTTCCTCCCGATTTAAACCCTAAAGATAATATCTATAGAGATGCAATTATCACTGCTACCGAAAGTATCAACTTTGAATCAGATGTTCACTTTTATGGTTGTTATCCGAATGTAGAATTCACGAAAAAACTAAAAGCTTATATTCTTTCAAAATTATCAAACAACGGTATGGTTAGTTGGCTGAATAGTCAACAAGGCATAAGAATCCCCTACAGTAAAAATGAATTCAATATATGGGTGACTTTTGAGAATCGGCGCCCACCTCATAGCAATTACGACCTAACCTTGTCATTTGATTGCGATTCTATGAACGGTCATAATTTTTATTTTCCTTTAATTTTTCAGTACATGGATATAAAAGGAATTAATAGCGCTTATGCAAAACATAAAATAAGTCCAAATGCAGCAATGCTGAAAAGAGATATCTCAAATGTTCAGCTACTGCAAAAAAACAGTTTTTTAGTGAGTTTCATTAATAACCCACACCCTATAAGATTAAAAGCGTTACAAGCTTTATCAGAAATCGACAAGGTAGTCACATATGGCAGATCTGTAAATAACTATGTCGAGGATAAAATATCTACGTCAGAAGAATTTTGGTTTAGTTTGTGTTTTGAGAATGATCTATATCCTGGATACGTTACTGAAAAAGTTCTCGAGGCTTGGTTAGGCTGGACAATTCCGCTTTACTGGGGAGATGATGTTTCTGGCATTTTGAATCCAAAAGCAATAATTAATTTAGCAAATTTCTCGACTATGAAGGATTTCGTCAATTACGTATCTAAACTCTACGAAGATAAAGATCAAATGATAAATATGATTAATCAACCGTTATTTATCAAAGAATTTAAGTTTGAGGATTTAGTTAGTTTTTTTCATCAAGGTTTAAGGAAGAAACTTGCTCTTCAATGATTTTTTTGGATAAATTCGCCCCATCAATATATATTCTTTTATAATCATGACCAAGCAGCATAGATTGCCATTCGAAACACCTATTAATTCTCTTTAGGGGCATAAATTCAATCACAGTGCATTTACTACTCCATAATGCATTTACTAAACCACCACCATGAAGGCCCGCTACGGCGCGAGCACGTGAAAAAAGCTCCCTTTGTTCTTCAAAACTCATTTTTTCAGGATAAATAACTTGAAACCCCATCCCAATCAGGACGCTTTGTAGCGTGATTTCTTCAGGGAAACTTCTGGTTGCATGCAATCTTGAAACATAATACTTTTTCATAGACTTATAATTTTTCAATCTCCTTGAGCTTCTCAGCAAACGAACACTTTGCGGGTGAATGTATCCAACGTCTCCATTTCTGGTTACCATTGAAAGCTTTTTAACTTTCACCCACTTTGGAACGGTAATTCTCTTTAATCCATAAGAATCGTATATTTGACAATTAATTCGTGAAGAATCTTTGTAAGATAAAAATGGGAATCTAGATTTTACAGAAAGAAGTGCGGGAAGATCCTCTCCAATCAAATGTGCAAAGCTTGAATTTGGAAGCCCCAATGTTGCACTTTTAACTTCATGTAAAATTCTTTGTGGCGGCTTTTCCGAATTTAATAGAACGTAGTGAATTGGCCAATCTGAACTTTCTGCTAAAACTTGAAGCTTGCCGTCCATGTCGGCAACGTAAACTAAACCATTTTCATTGTTTACCACAACATTACTAATCTCTATTTGGTACTTTGCATTGAAGTTGTGCTCTAAAGTATTTCCAAATTTAGAAAATTTCTTATACTCATTTTTATAAATAATTTTCTTAGAAATGATTTTAGAAGCGTAAAATCCCAGTTCTATGTATTGTAACTCTGTTTGTTTATTTGAATTTAACCCTAGCAAATTTAGAATTAAACGTGACTTCAGAGTGGCTAGCGCGTCACCTTTTCTACTTGAAGCTTTTTTCAACCTAAGAATCAACTCCTTCAGATTCATAGCTTTAAACTTCTTTTTATTTGTGTTTTAAGAAATTCATTAAATTTGCAATTATATACGTTTTTCGCAACCCATTTTTCATAAGTTAAAACGTCTGAGTCAACAGAATTACCCCGTACCTGGTTTGGTTGATTTCTATAATTAGTAGGTACCCATTCAGGCTTTTTTCCAGAAGTATGCGCTGCGTCAATTCCAAAACCCATATTGATAATCATATTGTAATTTGTCTGCAAACAAACTAGATCCTTTCTCCAAGCAGATGCCATTAATGAATAGTCCCAGGTATTAATCTTTCCTCGTACTACTTCAGTAAATCTCATTCGGAAAGTGTCGATGAAGAAGAGTTTATCTCTCGAAATTTTTGGACCAAAAAGTTTATTAGCCATTTTTTCAACAATTAACTTGATGTCCGGAATATTTAGTTGATACAGGCCCCATTTATCTGCCCATGAGCCCCAACCCCAAACCATTGGAAAATTAGATTCACGAAAATAAGAATTGCTCTTGTTAATGCTGGCAGGCAAGAAATCTGTACCCGAGATCATCATGTACTTTGAAGATTTAGTATGTTTCTGCAGCCCTTCATTAAGCACATCGAAAAATTGATTATTGGGTTGGCAATCATCTTCCAGAACGATTCCAAATTTGTTTTTACTGAAAAACCAATCAATATTTTTTATAAGTCCTAGCTTAGTACCGTAGTTATTATCATGAATTAAAGTATTCTCACGACTTAATTTAAATTTACTTTGCTTGAGTACAGTTAAGCATTCATTTATCCTTAACTTGTCATAGGAATTTCTTGGCCCATCCGTGGCAAAAAATAAATCTATGTCATTTCTTTTTTCAATGATGTCAATAACATTTTGTAGAAAGTTAGGTCGTATAAAAGAAGTCACTAATACAGGAATCTTATTCATGATGGTTCATACCTTATCTCTGTACTGGACTTATCTCATCAAATCATACAAGATTAAGGTATGAAAATAATGATTCTTCACGATCCTTATAAACCAATAACGCTAGGTTCTCTTGGTGGAGAAGATAATTTAGTTCAATTAGAAATTGATAACTTGAGAGAACGCGGACATGAGATTATTGATGGGAGAAAAACTGATAATAGATATCGTAGAAAGCTTAATCAATTTCGTGCTCAATCCTTCGGTTCATCTTCAGACGTTTTGGATTCATTGGAATTCTATAAGCCAGAAATAGTACATACACATAATTTGAATCAAAGATCAGGCTATAAATGGTTAAATGCAGTTTCTATTCCAGTTGTATCCAGCCTACATAATTACCGTGTATTTTGCCCCTCTTCTATAGCTTGGAGAGATGGAGCACCATGTTTTGAATGTCGAGATAGAAACGCATTTAGGGCGCTAGCAAATAAATGTGATTCATATGTTGGCTTGGTTAACGCAGCACGAATGCTCGCATTTCAAAGAGATGCACCACAAATAAAAATACCAAAAAAATTTATTTTGGCGTCAAACTTGATGGCCAAAAGTTTAGAGAAATTGATTCCAGATAACAAAGTAGAGATATTGAGAAGTCCTGGCATGAAATTTTTAAAACCCACAAATGAAATTCGGCTGAGAGATGCCTGGTTATATGCCGGCAGACTAACCCCAGAGAAAGGCATTCTAAATTTAATTGCTAATTGGCCATCCGAAGAAAAATTAGATATTGCAGGAACTGGTCCACTTTTAGAGGAGATCAGAAACCTAATAAAGCAAAAAAGCAACATAAAACTAATTGGAATATACCCGCCTGGTGATAACTCTGTTTACGAAAAATATGTTGGGCTCATTTTTTCGAGTACTTGGTATGAAGGATCTCCATTAGTTGTTGCGGATAGCTTGGCTACCGGAACCCCAGTCATTTGTACAGATGAATCTGGAGCGAGAGAGCTTCTGGAGATTTCAAATGGTGGATTTGTAATTAAGGGTTCATTTTCTGAGGAGAAATTAAGAGCTGCTATGCTTACCATAAGAGATAATTTTGATTTCTACTCCCAAAATGCAAGAGCTTCTTCTCAAGCAGAATTCTCTATAGAAAACTGGACTTTACGTCTAGAAGAAATATTTATCAGTGTTTTAAAACAAAAAAATGAATAGATCTCATTAATAAAATGAGCTTCCAAAAAAGATAATCAATTAAAGGATTTTTTCCAACATAACCGTACAGTTCATTATAAATATTGTGAAAGTCATCTACAATTTCAATTGGCAAACGAGTGCTTAACCCTCCTCGCTCAAATTTTGCAATCAATCCATGATTTATAGCTGGTTTAACTGTTTTAGTTAACAACAATGCCAATTTTTGATCAGCTGCAATTTTGTAATTTAAGTCAAACCCACCTAATTTTCGAGCCGCATCAGCTAATGCTATGGTTGCAGGATGTGGAATATACTTTATGCCTAACCTATGTAAATAGTTAGAGTAAGGTCTAAACGAGTACTTATTATTTTTGCCTGTTAAATCGTTATTAATTTCTATATCGCCATACCCAATTAGAGAGTTATCCATAGAATTTAGCAGTGCGATCAGTTGTGTATCTGAAGTTAAAGAATCGCCACCATTAAGGAAATTAACATACTTTGTTTTTACTATAGCTAAACCATGATTCATTGCTACATAAGGGCCATTTGCAGGCAATGTATGAACTTCTAATTTTAAATGTGCAAACTTTTTCCTAATCATCTCAATATCCTCAGCTGCATATTCACTAAGTACCAGAATTATCTGAGGGATTTCATTACCCAAATTATTAAAGGAATTTAAAGTTTTAATTATTCCAGCCAAATCATTTTTACTAATTACTACGGTTGAGAGCAAAGCAGCTACTTTATTTACCATATCGGGCCTATTTACCTTCCGTTGAATCCTGTAAAAATAATTTAAACTCCATGTAATTTCTCTAACTCAATCCCTGATTCTAGATCTAATTTTGGTGAGTAACTCAAAATTTCTCTGCTTCTTTCAGTGCTTAAAACGTTATAAGGTACTTGCTCAACATAATCATAATTAAAGAATACATCGAACGTAGATTTGTTGACCTTGGAAATAAGCTCAAAAGCATCAACCAAACTGTAACCAATACCTGTCCCGATATTCATTAAGTTGAAACCTTTTATTTCAATTGTCCTTCGAACGTATTCGCAAACATCTAATATATGAATGAAATCCCGAACCTGTAATCCATCCCCCCAAATACTAAGGAGTGATTTATTTTTAATTTTGGATAAAACTGTATTCACAAAACCAGAAGAAAAATAATGATCAAAATGCCCACCATACGGGTTAGAAATTCTTAGAATATCGGCATCAAATTGATTTTGCTTTTGAGTAGAGGTTAATGATTCTTCAAGTCTTAATTTATATTTTCCATACTGATTCATCGGTTTACAGATATCTGATTCATAACTAGTTTTTCTCTTGGAGTCTCCGTAAACGGCACCGCCGGTCGATGCAAAGACTAATTTCTTTTTTTCTTGAGCGAGCAGATTGAAAAGGAATTCAGTTGGTTCAATTATCTCGGCCAAATCATCATCATCGATTTTGTTAACTTGATGTGGTTGTCGGTTAGGAATAAGTAGTATAAATACGTCGAAGTTTTTGACAATTGATTTTAGTTCACTCTTATCGCTTAACTTGAGTGCTTTAAATTTTATTTTTGAATACTTTTGCAAAATAACGTTTAGATTACTTCTGCCAGTTACTGTTATGTCGTAAAATTCGCTCAGATATATCGCTAGATTTGTTCCAATATATCCAGTTCCTCCAAGAATCAAAACTTTTTTCATGGGGTTAAATCATATCATTATCAAACCGTGATTTTAACTTGCTCTAATTAAGCATGAAAAGATTTGAACTTTTGATGCAAAAATTTAGATATAAATAGTACAAGTCAAAAGATGCTAAGATTGATATCTCAAACTCTTACATTTGTTTACTAAATTAAATTTATGAGGACATATGACTTTTAAAGATTTAGGCGTCAACCCTGCACTTACCAAGGTGTTACATACCTCTGGAATCGAAAAGCCATTCCCAATTCAAAAAGCAACATTGCCTGATGCAATCGCTGGTAAAGATATTTTAGGTCGAGGTCAGACTGGCTCTGGTAAAACTCTTGCCTTTGGTTTGGCATTAATGACCAGACTGGCTGGCAGAACTGCTGCTTCAATGAGACCACTGGCTTTGGTTTTATCACCAACTAGAGAGCTTGCAATGCAGATCAGCGATGTGATTGCACCTTTATCTCGATCGGTGAATTTAAATTCACAGGTTGTTGCAGGTGGACTTTCTTACTCAAAACAGATTCAAGCCTTAAAACGTGGTGTGCCAATTGTGGTGGCAACCCCTGGCAGATTAATTGATTTAATTCAAAACAAGCATATTAAGTTAGATGATATTGAAATAACAGTTTTAGATGAGGCAGATCAGATGGCAGATATGGGATTTTTGCCAGATGTTAAACGGATCTTAGATTTAACTAAGCCTGGTGGCCAGCGAATGCTATTTAGCGCCACATTGGACAAGGATGTTGACTCACTAGTTAAGAAGTACTTAAAAAATCCTGTTACCCATTCACTTGCTAATGAGAAGTCAACTGCTGGAAATATGACCCATCATGTGTTGATTATGGAGCAGTCACATAAAGATTTAATTACCTCACAGATTGCAGCTAGAAAAGGAAAGAGTATTTTCTTTGTTAGAACAAAACATGGGGCAGATAAGTTAACTA
>Ga0214917_10004202_pt1 | contig 16179 bp, 13 predicted proteins | sample LL_1208_BB_MetaG_FD_177983 | JGI IMG/M metagenome (GOLD analysis project Ga0214917, IMG submission 177983) | Freshwater microbial communities from Lake Lanier, Atlanta, Georgia, United States - LL_1208_BB | ecosystem: Environmental > Aquatic > Freshwater > Lake | place: USA: Georgia | collected... | reverse complement strand
CAGATGAGTTAGGGATAGAGAGAACTCTTATTGCGCCATCTCAGATCTATCCAAGATCTCTAGACTTTCAAGTGGTTGCAAGCCTCTATCAACTAGCAGCTCCAATTGCTTCGATAGCTACAAACATCCGCCTAATGGCAGGAATTGGATTAGTAAGTGAGGGAAGGGCTAGCGGTCAGGTCGGATCATCTGCCATGCCCCATAAAAATAATCCAAGACTTAGTGAGCGTGTGGGTGGGTTGTTTGTAATGCTGAAGGGATACCTAACAATGTTTAGTGAGATCTCTGGTAATCAATGGAATGAAGGTGATGTTTCAGAGAGCGTTGTGAGACGAGTAGCCCTTGCTGACTCTTTCTATACCATCGATGCAATCTTAAGGAGTATGAAGAAAATACTTTCAGAGCTTCAAGTTAATGAGAGCGCTATATCAAAAGAGCTAAATCGAGATCTCGAGCATCTTCTTAGTAGTAACGTTCTCCTAAAGGCAGTTGAAAAGGGAATAGGTAGAGAGTCTGCCCATGGCCTGATTCTTGAATCTGCAACAGAATCAAGAGCTAGCGCCTCTGAAACCTTCTTTGAGCTCCTAGTAAAAAAGAAGGAGTTAACTTTATCTCTCTCTGAGCTAGAGGCTCTAAAGTCCAATCCAAGGGAGCACCTAGGCGATGCTTCAAAGCAGACCCAACAAGTGCTTAAACTAGTAAGAACTCAAATTTCTGCTCTTAAAAAGTTTGGAAATAATACCCTTGATGAAATCTCCAATTAGAGTTGAGCTATGGCTAAAAAGAAAGTAGCTCCATCGAGGCTGGCTCGAGAGCGAAAGGCTCAAACAAGAGGGCTTTTAGCCTTCTCGCTAACGGTCTTCTTCATAAAGATAATGTGGCTCTCCACTAAAGAGGGCCGGGGCCTACTTGGAGCAGATGGTGAGAATTATCTTCAAGGACTAGAGGGCCTTCTCTCGGAAGGCTTCTTCTCAACCGCTGAGAAGCTCTCATATTGGCCTGCTGGATATCCAATATTGATGTGGCCGATTGCAGCCATCAGTGAGATCAATCTGGCATTTATCGTTGGAATTATTCAATCACTTATCTTTGCCCTTGCAATCTGGTTCTTTGCTATCGAGTTAAGTGCTACCTCACTCAAGCGCTTTGCTTGGCCAGCTGCCATCATTCTTAGCCTCTCGCCAACCCTATCGCTTAATTCAGTTGTTATCGGCTATGAAGTCACCTCAGCAAGTTTATTTCTTCTAGCTATCTCACTATTTCTACGGCAGGTCAGATTAAGCAAGAGCTCAATACTTAATTGGGAGAATTCACTTGCAGCCTTTGCTATCTCAATATCCTGCTTTATGCAGCCAAGAATTCTGCTGCTAGCACTTGGGATCATTGTTCCTTTTGCAATTTATCACTACCGAGGAAGAGCAATTCCTATATTTCTAGCATTTACTCTTTCGATAGTAGCAATTGCTCCTTCGATAATGATTCTTCGAAATGTTGAGGCAAATGGCTATGCTGCAATTTCAACAAATCTTGGCGTGACTATGAACATTGGTGCAGGTCCAGAATCAACAGGTGGCTACACCAGTAAAGCAACTGGAGTTCCCTGTGAGGCGATAGAGGGAAATGCTGCTGAACAAGATAGCCATAAAGTGGGTTGTGTTCTCAAGTGGTATTTAGAAAATCCTGGAAAATCTGCCAAGTTATTTGTAAACAAGTTTCTCTATCATTGGTCACCTTGGTTTGGACCCCTAGCAAATGGCACCATGGCAAGAAATCCTTGGCTTCAATTCCACCCCTTTGCAGAGAGTGCAAAGACTCAAGAAGGCTTTGAAATAGTCAATGGCGGAATTGGCAAGACGATCTCCTGGGCCTGGGTTTTGGGTTCTCTTGCTCTTCTAATCTATGGCTTTATCGCCCTCAGAAGGAGGGGGGGAGCCTCAACTCTTCTTGCCTGGTGTCTCTTTCTCCCAGTTCTGCTTAACACGGGCTCATCTATGGGTACCATCGGCGATCACCGCTTCCGCATCCCAACCTTAACTCTAAGCATCCTGCTCCAGCTATTTGGCCTCTATGCCATCCTTGAGAGAAGGTCATTTAAGAGGGGGCTAGATGGAAAGGTGAGACTAGCCCAGGGCTTAAATTGGAAGGGCAGGGGGCAAGGAGATAATCTGCAGCCCTGACAGAATACAAGTTAAGGAGGTCTCGCTATGGGGCGTGGCCGTTCAAAGGCAAAACAGACAAAAGTAGCAAGAGATTTGAAATATAGCTCGCAAGATATTGATATCGAGAGATTATCTAAAGAGCTCCATGGCGAGGTTGATAAGGGCGATGATGATGACTTTGATCCATACGCTGAAGGTAATTACATCCCACGTAAGTAAGTCTTAGATGAGACCAACTCCTTATGTTGCATCTCTTAGAGTCTATGAACCGATAGGAAGTTTCTCACCTGTCGATCAACTTCGTTGGTCAAGCATTTCTATTGAGAGCTATACCGGACGTGATGAGCAGCTAAGAGCTCTTAGAAGAACGATTCTCTCCGAGCCACCATCTCTCAAAGCAGATGGAGCTCACATTATTGATCATGATGGCAAGCGTTATGTCTCACCTTGGTCAACTGCAAGAAGATGTTGGGCAGCAGTAGAAGATTTTAAAAGTTCGCTGCCAAGCACAGTTCTGCCATTTTTTATGCCAGAGAGTTTGAGTGAAGCGCTAGCGCAGAACTCTGAGGAACTAGATCTTCGCATTCCACATATTCTCTCTGAGACTTGGATGATCCCACCCCGTTGGTTTGCTCTCTTTAATCCCGAGGAGCGACTTCGAGGAAGAAATGATGATGGACCTTTCACTATTATTCGCACTGATATCTCAAACGCCAAGAAGCGATGCATAGCAAGCCATCAGATAGTAAAAGGCGCTTTTGGTTCAGGCCCAGTTGAGCAAGAGATCGCAGATCTTCTCAACTGGCTCAATGTCTTTCATCCTGAATCAATTCTGGAATGTGATTATGGCGGGCTAGCTCTCTATCTAGAGAAATCATTGATGGATAGCGGCGATACTGGACTTGAATCTGATACCTCCATTGAAGATGTTACGCTCTCACTTCAGGGCCTATCAAATGGCGATGGGGTCTTAGCGGGCCAGGGATATGAGGCTTTGGTGAAGCGGTGGAGAAAGGTCGCAGCCTTAGAGCAGGCGATGTAATGACTATTGGCTTTAAGGCTGTTTCTATTAGATACTTACCTCAAATGGTGCGAATAGGACAAAAGTAGAGATGAGCATTAATCGCTCTAACGAGCCTGAAGTCTTATTGACCCCAGCTGAAGTGGCTAAGTTATTTAGGGTTGATCCAAAGACTGTTACTAGATGGGCTAAAGCTGGAAAGTTAACCGCCATCCGCACACTAGGTGGCCATAGAAGATATCGAAGATCAGAGGTTGAATCGCTACTAACAAAGTCTGAGAATCGGGGATAAGAATGTCTGAAGAGAAGAAGATAGATCAAGCAAAGAGTGAAGCTTTAGATCCAAAGGCGAAGTATCTCGAGGCCCTTGAGAAGAAGAGACAAGGTAGCGGGGTTCGCAAAAATGGAGTTACAGGCGGCCCTAAAGTCTCTGGAGGAGAGGCAAGTGGTAAGACTCCAAAGATGTTCCGTAGAAAATCAGGATCGGCATAAAAAAGTCTTACAGTGAATTACTCACCTCTTGCCTATCTTGCCCTATTTCTATTCAGCGCTCTCTTTGTTGGTCTGTTAACTCCAAGAATCAGAAAGATAGCAATAAAGCGTAAAATCTTTGATACCCCAGATTCAGACCATAAGAGCCATAAGAAGCCAGTTCCATATCTTGGCGGGGTTGCAATCATCATTGGAGTTGTCGGTATCACCTTTACTGCAACTCTTGCCACTAATCCTGATCTAATATTTTTAGTTGCCGCAGTTCTACTCCCATCGTTATTTTTAGGTGCAATTGGTTTAATCGATGATTTAATTAATTTAAGCCCCTGGCCAAGATTTATCGCTCAGAGCCTTGTAGGTATTGCTGTAGCGATCACATTAATTCAGACCAATACGGTTGGATCTCCCACAGGATCAAGAGCTCTAGATATAGCCATTACTGTGCTCTTTATAGTAGGCCTTAGTAATTCAGTGAATTTCTTCGATAATGTCGATGGTGGAGCCTCTGGAACAGTAGCGATTTCAGCTCTATTTCTAGCTCTTCTCTCCTACTCCACTGGCCAGTATTACATCGCAGCAATATCGATAGTAGTTGCAGGATCTACTCTAGGTTTTCTTAAATGGAATAGGAGCCCAGCAAGAATATATATGGGAGATGCAGGATCTCTCTTTCTAGGCTCTCTTATTGCTTCACTTCTAGTGAGATTTGATCCAAATCCTATTGTCTATCCCACATTCTTCTTTGTTCCCATATTTCTAATTGCAATACCAATTCTTGATACCAGCACTGTAGTAATCTCAAGGATAGCAAGAGGTGTATCTCCATTTAAGGGAGGAAAGGATCATCTCTCTCATCGACTAATGAGACTTGGAATCTCTAAAGTAAATTCAGTCCTACTTCTCTGGGGATTTACCCTACTTTATGGAGTCTTTGCTTTAATTCTTTCAAATGCTCCATATAGCCAAGAGCCGCTAGTAGCAATTATTGGTTCTGCTATCTGGTTAATAGCTCTGATTAACTTTTTAAGAATTCCGGCTACAGATAGAGAACTAGAGACAGAGAAGTAAATCCTGGTGGCTGGGGACGGGATCGAACCGTCGACCTCACGATTTTCAGTCGCACGCTCGTACCAACTGAGCTACCCAGCCTGACTTTAACTTATCGCACTTCGTAAAAATCGCCTAATTCTCCATAAAAAACGTCCATTTAATTTTCTATCTATCATTCTAAAGCACTGAAAGCTTGACAAATTATGTGGATTCCAAGCAAAGTTTTGAAGTTTGGGATGAATGTACAGTTTACAACCACGATTGATTAATTTGTAATGAAGGCTAATGTGTTCACTCTCATGGGGCCCAACACCTGGATAGAGAGAATAATCCAAACCTAGTAAGTCTTTTGACTTATAGATTGCCAATCCGCCAAATGCTGATTTCACTTCAATGGGTGGACTGGACTTAGAAATTCTTTTCATTTTGGCCCATATTGCTTTGTGACGGTAATTAAGATCCCCTACCAATCGCAACTCTGCAGCTTCAGCAAAGCAGTCACGACTATTCCATTCTGGATGTCTTAATGCATAGATATCGAAGTATCTACCAGATTGATTTGCGAATAATGCACTCCATTCAAATCTCTCTGTCAGAATTGAGAAAAAAGCCTTTGCGCTTAACTTATTGTTCTTTATATCAAAATCATTAACCACAATTAAGTCATAATTGGATTGAGAAGTAGTAAGAAAGCGCATGTATTCGTTTCTGCAATAGCGAAGTCTTTCAATTCTGTCAGGTATTTTATTCTGCAACTTTCCTAAGCTTTGGTATTTAAAGTTCTGAATCTCATTAGTACACTTTTCTAGGACTTCAAGCGTTCCATCACTTGAGTCTGATTCCACAATATAGAAGTCAACCTTCCAAGAGATTTCTAAGAGAACTTTCTCTAGTCGAGAAACTTCTCTATATATAGTTCTTTCGCAATCTCTTGCCAAGCCTACGACTAATAGACTCTTTTGTAAGAAATCTCTTTTCATCTCTAATTCACCACCTCGTGTCAACAATTGCACCATCGTTAAGTGGATAGGTGTGCTGCAAGATTATCAAGCGACCCAGACGGGACTTGAACCCGCGACCTCCGCCGTGACAGGGCGGCGCGCTAACCAACTGCGCTACTGGGCCAATCTCTTTAATCAGAAGAGATATCACTATCTACTTCTAGCGTCCCCAACGGGATTTGAACCCGTGTTACCGCCGTGAAAGGGCGATGTCCTAGGCCCCTAGACGATGGGGACTAGAGGAAGCGCGAATCTTATCGTGAATTTTCAATCTCAATTCTGGCGGTAGGATTGGGGCTTACTTATGAATCATGCGTAAAAGTAGCCAAAAATTGGGGCCTTTAGCTCAGTCGGTAGAGCAACGGACTTTTAATCCGTGGGTCGTCGGTTCGATCCCGACAGGGCCCACAGTTTTCTTTCCACTTTAAAAGCGCTCACCAGCACTTAAAGAGTGAGTCTCGCAGCCATTGATTTAAGCTTCTAAAATTATGATAGTGGTTGATTATTCGGCTCTAGGTGCGAGGCTCTATAAAACTCTCAAGGTGTCGTTTAGGGTATTTTCAGCCTTATTCCTCTATTGTTGGGTGGTAGTTATTCACCTCCCTTAGCTTGCGATGTCCGGATCGCGGCCAGAGCGGGAATTACACGCGAGCTATCTAGCCCCCTTGGTAATTTGTCCGATTTGTTCATTGTCCACGACAAATTACCGCTCCATTCGTAGTAGCGGGTAGAGGCAGTGACGACTGAATCTGTAAAACAAACCGGTATACAAATAAGGAGCTCTTAAAAGTGGCAATTCGCAAGAAATCTGCCTCCGCAGGTCTGAACGTCTGGACCGTAGCGGAGCTTGGTGCTTTCTACACAGAGCACCGTAGCGAACTTGTTGCCCACGCTTCTCGTATCCTCAAAGATAACGCTAGAGCTGAAGAAGTAATCCAAGATGCCCTGATCAAGGTCATGCTCGCCGCTCCTGAGCTTGAATCAACTGATCACGCGCTTGGCTATATGCACAGAACAATAGAGAACCTCTGTATCGATATCTTTCGCGTAGAGGGTCGTCGTCCAAACTTAGTTCTCCTTGATGATAACTCAGCAGAGCTAGAGTCAACATGGGTCGATAATGAAGATCATGTTGATGTAATTGCAGCTGCAGATGATGCTGCCATTGTCAGACAAGCCCTAGCAATGCTCTCGCCGGCAGAGCGAGCAGCTCTTGTGATGTGGGAGATGGAGGGAAGATCGACTTCAGAGATCGCTGCAGAGCTTGGCATTAAAGAATCTGCTGTCAGACATACTGTTTCTAGAGCAAGAGCATCCCTACGCAGGGTAATGAGCGAGTTAATCGTTGATAAAGAGCGCGGCTTAACAGCTCTAGATATGCTCTCAACAACATATAAAAAAGCAGCGCAGATCGCTAAGAAATCAAGTAAGGCAGCGCTCTCTTTGATTCTAGTTCTCTTCGCCTTCCTTGGCTTGAATGCGATGCCAACAGATAGTGAGCTTCCAAATATTCTTGCTGAAGAAGTTGTTTCCTCAAACCAACCAGCAGAGAGTGTTGAAGTTGTAGCACCTACTACTCAAGTAAGTCCTTTCGCACCTGCCCCTGCTGCTACTAAAGAGAGCAAGGTTGAGGTAAACGCTAAGGCTACTAACTTCTCATTTACTGGCCTTGATAAGGATGGGATACCAACAGGATTTACCGTTACTGATTCAACTGGGGCACTTGGAAGCCTTTACATAACGAATCGTCAGCCAATCCTCTCGGAAACTGAGTTGACCTTAATCCAAGTGGCTAAGACTGATGCTGGCGCTGCCAATATCTTTATCTCCCAGAAGCTCACCTCAGATTCCCTAGGCTTTAGCTATAGCCCTCAACTCTCCTATGGTAAGGCTGGAGGCTGGACTCCCCTAGTGACCTCCCTTACCTACCTCAACTCTGAGCGCCTTCTAAGCGGCAATTACCTAGTAACAGCGATTATCAAGGTAGAATCTGAGGTTGAAACCTCCATTGTGATCCCTGCGACCGCCTCCGGTCGGGATTTAGCTATAGCTCCAAAGCAGGTCATTACCCGCTTGGTGCTAAACCCAGGAAAAACTGGAATTTTATCGCAAGCGATTTATGTAGTTGAAAAGGGAGCCAAGTAATGAGCTCCCGACTTAAGTTTCTCTGCCGCGTCCGGATACACGGTAGAGAATGTGGTGCAGTAGCACGTGCATTGCGCCACAAGATAGAGGTAAACCCTCTATCAGCCGAAGATAAGAAAGTCTTATCTACGACAAATGAAAGGAAAGTAATGTCAAAAACGACATTCTTCAAACGCGTTGCTTTAACAGCAATCGCTGCGTTGGGCCTCGGAATGCTTTCCGTTGCTCCTTCAAACGCTGCGGCAAGTGCCCCAACGTTGACAGCGACTGCAGGTAATGCCACATATGAACAAGGAGGCAGTTCTGATACAACTACTGCTGCCCTTGTTTCTATCTCTGGCCTGTTAACTAATGCGGAAGATTCATATACTGTGACAATGGTGCGCAAGAGCGCCCCAACGTCTGGTCTTGCCGATTCTGCATTCAAATCATTCGTATATGATTCGAATACCCAAGCCGGTGGTAAGTACACTACAGATCCAGCGAATCTTGTCGGTGCGACACCAACCGATTCCTTCACAACTTATACCAATGTTGCCAAGGGTGGTGCTGCCACATTCGAGTCATCTACTACTGGTCAAACTCGCTATCTATTTGGAGCTAGTTCCCAATATGTAGGTATTACAGTCGGTCTGATGCTTGATACAGCAACCGCTCGAACATCAACTTCACATGGTGATTATGTTTATACTGTAATTGTTACAGCCTATAATCAAGGAGTCATAGGAAGTACTTATACTCAGGATGTAACTTTCACAATTGCGCGAGAGGCTGCTGCTGCTGCCCTTTCAAGTGGCACAATTGATGCGTCGAAGTCAACTGCGTTTCTAGGATCGGGAACATCAGTTCCTACAAGTGATGGCGCGAATATAACCGCCCTTGCCACCTCCTCGACAACTACGAGAGCAACGCTTGCGGTGCGAACTTACACATCTGCTTCACTACAAGCTCCTGAATCAGTGACTGTAACAATCACTGGTCCTGGTCTTGTTGGTACATCTGCTACCGGCGTATGGGGGAAGAGCGTTCGCGTAGCAGCTGATGGCGCTACTAACTTCCTAATCCGCTCTGATGGAACTGCAGGAACAGCATCTATTGCTGTTTCAACAACAACAGTTATATTCCCAGCAAAGACCATGACGTTCTATGCTGCTGCTGCCTCCACGGTCACAGTTAGCACTGCTCGTCCTGTCATTGGCGTTGGAACAACAAGCGATGTAATTCGTGCAACCTTCAAGGATTCGGGTGGAAATGTCTGGGCAGGAGCTGCATATATCTATGCGGCCACTGCTGCTGACGCCTTAATTGGTGGATCAACAACTCCAGTAGCCTGTACATGGGATGCAACCGATAACCGCCATGAGTGCCCAGTGAACGGTCTAACAGCCGGAACTGCTAGCTTCAAGGTTATTGATGCTGCAACAACAGCTCTTGCAACCACAACATCTGATGCTGCATCAACTCGCGTCTCCACAGGAATTGCGACCACTGCGGTACTCTCGTTTGATAAGGCAACCTATGCCCCAGGTGAGAAGGCACAACTTCGCGTCTCCGTTCTAGATGGCGCAGGTCTTGCGATGCCTGGCGTGACAATTACCAGCGGTCTTGTATCTGGTGGAATTGTTTCTTCAAAGGCACTCGGTGCTAATAGCGCAACAATTTCGGGAACGGATCTAGCGCTCTCTGGATCAACTTCTTCATCGACTAATACAAACGCAGGTCATGTGACTTACGTTGTTTACATGCCTGCTGAGGCGGGAGTTGTTACCGTAACTGCAACTGGCGGAACTGGACTGGCTCCTGCTGGTCGAGTTGCAATTTCAGCTAGCGCAACGGTCGTTGCGCCAGTTGACCCAGCAGTTGCTGCTGCAACAGCTGCCGGCGAAGCCGCCGCTGATGCTGCTGCTGAAGCAATCGATGCTGCTAACGCTGCAACAGATGCTGCAAATCTTGCTGCTGAAGCAGCAGATGCTGCAACAGTTGCTGCTGAAGAGGCACGCGATGCCGCTGACGCTGCAACCGCAGCCGTTGAGGCTCTAGCTACCGAAGTTGCCACATTGATGGCCGCTTTGAAGGCTCAAATTACAACCTTGGCTAACACAGTTGCCAAGATTGCAAAGAAGGTCAAAGCGTAATTTGGATTAATTCCAGATAACGATTAAGGGTTGGGCCCGAATCTCTAAACCGATTCGGGCCCAACCTCTTTTTTGGCAGGAAATTAGATTAAAGATTGTATGTGGCAAAGGCTGATTTAGTAGTATGCCGTTGTGGCGTATTCGGGGCTAAACCCAGCATTCAAATATATTACATACTCAATTCCAGCAACCATTCTAACAATCGCCCCAGGTCTGACTGATCCCATAAACATTCCTAAGCTCTTGGCGCTACTGCCCTTTGCAGTTACGGCAGTTATCTTATTTCTCACGCTCAAAAAATATAGTGATGTGAGTAAATTAACCGGCGCAGATAAAACAATTTTTGGAGCTTATGGAGTTCTGGCTATAAGTATGACAATTTCGGGATTTCTTGGGAGTGAAAACTATATACGGGTTATTTTTGGAGCGACTGGAAGAAATAACGGCCTGCTTTATTATCTTGCTGCAATAACTTTAGCTTTGCTCTTATTGCGCTTAGCGATAAGTGAAATGCAAGTGGTTTACCTTGAAAAAGTTTTAATCTGGACCTCGCTACCCTTTGCGATCTATTGCGGAATTCAGTTCCTAGATTTAGATCCAGTAGATTGGGCTAATCCATATAGCCGAGTAATAGGGACCTTGGGCAATCCCAACTTCTCCGCCTCTGCATTAGCCAGCTTTGCTGTTTTTTGGTTGTATCTATCCTTTAGGACAAAAACTCAGAGATTAAACCAAAGAGTACTTTTTCTAATCCCAGCGCTTACAATGTTCTTTCTTTCTTGGGCCACAGATTCACTTCAAGGTCTTATCGTCTTTGCCTTAGGAGCAAGCTTAATTATATACATGGCTCTTCGCGAGAAATATTCAAGTGCATTAATCCCTTACTTTTTCTTCTTCGGCGGAGGCTTGGCGCTATTCATTCTCTTTGCCTCATTTTTGGGAGTTGGTCCACTTGGTGGCGCCTTGGAGCAGTACACCTTAAAACTTAGGGGTTGGTATGCATATTTTGGCATTCGGGCAATGTTCGATTCGCCTCTTACAGGAGTGGGCGTTGATAACTACATAAGCGCCTTTAGATCATTTAAGAGCGAGGAATTTGTATCTGAATACGGTTCAGGCTTAAGTGCAAACAATGCACACTCAACCCCAGCCCAAGTTGGGGCCACCTTTGGGCTAGTGGTGTTTCTCATATATACAACTATTCATTTCTGGATTCTTTATAAATCTCTAAGAATCATAAGTTCTCGGAATACTTCTGATTTCTATTTAAAAGGTATTTGTCTGGTATGGATCTTGATATTTGCTCAATCGCTATTATCTATTGAAATAATTGGGCTTGGAATAATGAATTGGGTGCTTGGCGCAGTCATTTTAAGCGCAAGGTCCCAAGTTGGTGATTCGGAAAGTGGTGAAGCGAAAAGTATAGGTAAGAAGCAGAAAACTAAAATTCTGCCAGCTTGGACAGGTTCAGTAACTATCGCATCTTTGCTAATTGGGACGATTCCGGCGATTCAAGTAAGCAGGGAAGACCGAATATTCCAAAGTGTTTCTTTCATCCAGATTTCGGATGAAAAGAGCAAAGATGTAGTCAGGCAAGAATTTGTAAAACTAAGCAATCTCACACTCTTCTACCCAAATAATGTTGATCGTATCGCTGGTAATTTATTTCAGGCTGACATGAGCTTGGAATTAAAGAAAGTGGTGGAAAACTTATATCGAGTTGAATCTAAGGATGCTTATGCCGCTGATTTAATTGCGACCTATTACAAAAATACAAGTCAATTCTCCAAGGAAATCGAGATTCGAGAAAAATTGAGGTCTCTTGACCCATGGAATTTGAACTTAGAGTTGGCGTTAGCACAGGCCTACTCAGCTGTGAGCAATCAGAGCAAACTAGAAGAGAGTATAAATAGAATAAAAAGTCTCGCTCCGGAAAGTCCGGAGTATCAAACGGCATTGTTGCTATTGAAGCCGACTACAGACACTCCTTAAACCTGTTGATTGATGACAGATAAGCTCCAAGTCTCCGCTCAGTAAGGCTTACCTCTCGTATATCATTGCCCTAATGCGAGTCGCAATTATTGGTCAGGGATATGTTGGATTAACAATCACTGCTGGCTCAGTTTCCGCTGGATATGAAGTAATAGGTATAGATAAGAGCGAAAAGACTGTAGCTGCACTTAATAAAGGCATCTCTCATATTGAGGGCATTTCTAATAGTCTGATTAAGAACGGAATTGATAGTGGAAAATATAGAGCAAGTACTAATTTCTCAGAGATTCAAAGCGCGCAGGTAGTAATTATCTCTGTACCGACTCCGTTAGATTTGGATGGTAAACCAGATATCTCAATTCTGAAAAGTGCGGTTGATTCAATTACTCCTCATTTAGCTGAGGGTGCCTTGGTCATTAATGAATCAACTTCATACATTGGAACCTTGCGAAAGGTTATTGCAGAGCCGATAAATGCAAAGAATCCTAAGGTTGAAGACTTTGCCGTTTCTCCAGAGAGAGTTGATCCAGGTAATTTAAACTTTGGAGTTAAAAACACACCAAGATTGGTGGGAGGAATAAACGAAAGGGCCACCAATAGAGCTGTTGAATTTTATGAAAAGTTCTCTGATCATGTAGTAAAGGTCTCATCTCCTGAAGTGGCCGAAGCTGCAAAGCTCTTAGAAAATACCTTTCGGTTTGTCAATATAGGCTTTATCAATGAATTTACTCAAATCATGAATGCATTACAGATTCCAGCCTCAGAAGTTATCTCAGCTGCTGCGACTAAGCCCTATGGCTTTATGCCTTTCTTTCCAAATGTTGGAATAGGTGGCCACTGCATCCCCGTAGATCCGCTATATCTACAAAAGAATGCTCAAGATATTAACAACTCAAGTAAATATATCGAGATATCTGAAGCTCTAAACCACTTAATGCCCAAGTACTCTGTTGAGCGCCTAGAAAAACTCTTTGGCTCCCTTAAAGGAAAAAAAGTACTGGTCGTGGGAATCTCATATAAACCAGATATTGCCGATACAAGAGAGAGTCCAGCTCAGGCAGTTATTCAGCAGCTAAAAGCGAGCGGGGCAGCGGTATTTTGGCATGATCCTTTGATAGAAAGTTTTGAGGGTCAGATTTCATCGAAGGTTTCAGGTGAATATGATCTTGCTCTTGTTTTAGTGAAACATCAAAGCTTAGATATGAGCGCATGGAGGGGTGGCCCTATCTACTGCGTTAATCCCATAGATTCTCATCTTGATTGGATTCCAATTCTTGGCAGTGGCCGAGAGTAAGTAAGGCGCATGAAGGTCCTGCATGTCATTGCCCGTATGAATGTCGGGGGCACTGCCACATATCTTCTCAATCTGATTCAAGGACTTGAGAAGCAAGGTGTAGAGAGCCTTCTTGCCCTTGGCAGAGTGCCAAGCAATGAGAGTGAAGATAGACGTATTGCTTCAATAAAGGTTCATCGAATAGAGACTCTCTCAAGAGCTATATCTCCTATAAACGATCTAAAGGCAAGAAGAGAGCTAGATAAACTAATCAAGGAATATAAACCAGATGTAATCCACACCCATACCTTTAAAGCCGGGCTTTTAATTCGTAGCAAAAAAAGGCAGATTCCAATCATCCATACCTTCCATGGGCACCATCTCTATGACCCTGATTACGGAAAGCTTGCTCGCTTTATTCTAAATACCATTGAGAGAAGACTTGCTAAATCAACTGCAAAGATTCTCACCATAGGAGCAAGAGTTGGTGAAGAACTACTTGAAGCAGGGATAGGCAGTAGAGAGCAATATCGCTCAATTGCTCCAGGAATTGCTCCCATAAATAAAGTGGATCGTGAAAAAAGCCTCGAGAAATTCTCACTACTAAAAGGAGTACTTAATGTCCTATGGATGGGTCGATTAACCAGAGTTAAAAGAGCTGATCGAGTTACTGAGCTTGCAAAGCGCTTTGCGAGCGTTAACTTTCTTATTGCTGGAGATGGCGAGCTTCGAGCATCACTTGAAAAGTCAGCTCCTAGCAATCTCTACTTTCTAGGGATTCAGAGTCCAGATGAGCTATTCTCCATCGCGGATATCGTTTTACTAACTTCAGATAGTGAGGGAATGCCACTTACTCTCATTGAAGCTCAGATGGCCTCTCTGCCCTGCCTGGCAAGTGATGTCGGCTCAGTATCAGAGATCATTGAAGATGGCGTGACTGGCTTTATCTCCTCAACTGATATTGATCAACTCGCTTTGAGTTTAGCTAAGTTGATAGATGACAGTAGGCTCCGCAGTACTATGGCAAAGGCGGCAGCAAAGCGCGCGAAGGAAAACTTCTCAGCTGAGAGGATGGTTACATCCCATATCCAGAGCTATCAGCAGGTAATTAGATGAAGTTACTTATTACCGGTGGGGCCGGATTTATTGGCTCACACTTAGCTGAGAGATTAACTCAGTTGGGCCACTTTGTTATCGCCCTCGATGATCTCTCCACTGGGACTTCAAGCAATATTGCTCAATTAGAGAAGAACCCTAGCTTTGAATTTATCAAAGGCTCGATGCTTGATCAAAAGTTAGTAGAGACATTGATGAGTAGAGTCGATGGTTGTATCCATCTTGGCGCAGCCCTTGGCGTTCAGCGAATCCTTGAAAAGCCATATCAATCACTAGTTGCCAACATCCATGGAAGTGAGATTGCCATTAAAACAGCTGCCGAGGGTGGCAAGAGATTCTTCCTTGCCTCAACCTCAGAGCTCTATGGCAAGAATCCAAACCAGCCTTTAACTGAGGAGTCAGATCGAGTTCTTGGTTCACCACAGTTAATTAGATGGGCCTACTCAGAGGCAAAGGCTCTTGATGAATCTTTAGCCCAAATGTTTATGGCAAGCCATGGCTTAAAGTTTGTCACCGGGCGCTTCTTTAATACTGTGGGCCCGCGCCAGAGCGGAGCCTATGGAATGGTTCTACCTAGATTTGTCGCCTCTGCTATCAAAAATGAGCCACTTTTGGTCTATGGAGATGGCTCACAATCTCGAGTCTTCTGCCATGTCTCAGATGCTGTTAACGCAGTTCTCAAGATTTTCTTCGATGATAAGGCGCTAGGACATGCCTTTAATATCGGCGGGGAGGAGGAGATTTCAATTAAGGAGCTAGCGATGCGGGTAATTTCAGTAACTAACTCTTCATCCAGCATTGAATATCTCCCATACTCCAAGGCCTATCCAGAGGGTTTTGAAGAGACTATGCGACGCGTGCCAGATACCGCTAAGTTAAGGAAGATGTGTGGATGGAAGCCAGAATATAGCCTTGATGGAATCATAAGTGATATTGAAAAATACCTTCGCGCCAATTCGTAAACCTGGGGCTTATTTAACCCTAGCCCTTGCGCTACTTCTCGGGCTAATTACTGGCCCACCTGCAAAGGCTGTTGATAATAGAACCATTGATATCGTCTCAATTTCTTGGAGAGGATCTCCTGCTCTTGCAGGAGGTGTGGATAAGGCCCAGGAAGAAATTGAGAAGAAGGTTGGACCGCTCTGGAGAAATCTAACTACGATATCGGCAGATCCAGAAGATAGAAGTATTCAATTTAATTTTGGTAGATCTCTAGCAGAGCCAATTCAATTATCTTTTGCAATGCCCTGTGATAATAACTTTGCCACTTGGACTACTGCGGTTAGGGTTGAAACCTATAAACGGTTAGGAATTACTAATTGGCAGAGTCGCTATCTACTAATCCTCGCCCCCGATACGGGATGTATTTGGTCGGGTAGAGCGCTACTTGGCAAGGCTAAAGAGCCAGGGGGAGTATTAGTACTTCATAACTCAGTCAGCGGATTTGTGATAGCCCATGAGCTCGGACATGGCCTTGGTCTTGGCCATTCAAATCTGATGCGCTGTGGCAGCGGTGTTTCAGATGGCCCCTGGAGTAGTTGTAGAGCAATTGAATATGGCGGCAGCGTAGATCTGATGAGTAATGTTGATGTCTCAACCCCGCTTTCTACCTACCATCAATGGCGGATGGGGCTTTTAAGTGCCAGCGATATTAAGCAATCTTGGCGTAGTGAGAGTATCGAGATTAATGCTGTTGATAGCTATGGCAAGGCTAGAGCGATATTTCTAAGAGATGGCGGAGCAACATATTGGGTGGAATACCGCAGGGCTAGTGCGAATTATCAAGCCGGGCTAG
>Ga0214917_10004201_pt1 | contig 16180 bp, 31 predicted proteins | sample LL_1208_BB_MetaG_FD_177983 | JGI IMG/M metagenome (GOLD analysis project Ga0214917, IMG submission 177983) | Freshwater microbial communities from Lake Lanier, Atlanta, Georgia, United States - LL_1208_BB | ecosystem: Environmental > Aquatic > Freshwater > Lake | place: USA: Georgia | collected... | reverse complement strand
CCCCAGTCATCTGTTGCTTTACCTACGCGTTGTTTGTTCACCCTGAACTGGCAGTGATTTGAACCAACTGACAGATAAGTTATTGGGGCATGCTTGCTGAGTTGCTTCAATGTCTCCCAGGCTAATGATGTTGCCAAGTCAACCTGCTGCATAAGAGATAAGTCATTAGATTGAAGCTGATGTAAGTCGGCAGCATTACCAAAGTTCTCGATAGTGTCGCCTACATCGCAGAAAACAATCTGCTCAGGGCGAATTTCTTTAACTTTCTTTATGAGTTCTATCTGTGTTTTGGCTACTCGGTGAATAAGCGCATCCACTCCGCCCCTATGATCTACTTTCCCAACCTGTAAATCTGACCAAAGAATAACAAGGGCTTTACCTGTTGCAACCTGTTTAGGCGTTACAGGCTTAGTTTTCTTAGCTAAAGAATAAAGCAAAGGCAAGTTTATAATTGAGTTACGCTTGACCCAGCGAATCCTAACTGAAGTCATCCACATAGGTTCTAACGGAAAAGGTCTAGCAACCTGCCACCGACTAATTCTCGGCTCGCCTATAATTTCAATCTCTTCAGGGTTTATGCCGGCTTCTCTAAGAAAGCCTTCAATGTCTGTCGGGTTATCGCCTTCAACCGCAGGAAGTACAGCTTCTCCACCTGCACCATCAAATTGAACTGATGGACTCCACCCTTCAGGGTAAACAACTTTTGGGGCTGGCTGGCTTAATCCTTCCAACATGAGCAACGCTTCTCTCTATGATGCTTTATCGCTGCATCACTGACTTTAGTTCCCCGCTTGTAAAGTTCATTAGATAGCGTTTTGTAAGGCCATTCAGGAGACATAACAGCAGTCTCGAAAATAGTTTTATCTTTATCAGATAAGTCAGCCTTGATGGTGCGGATTCGGCAGGATGTTTGCCTTTTAGGTAGTTGCAGATCTTCAAGCATCTCTCAACTCTACCTTCCCAGTATCGCCTTTATTAGTAGTAATGATTGATCGGGCAACAGTTTCAGCAACAGCCTGAATAACATCGCCCTGCGCAGCACACACAAGAAGCAAGTCTGCAAGCTTGTTGGTAAACCCTTCATCAGTGCATAAACCCCAACAACTATCAGCCCTGAGTATTGTTATTGCTTCGTCAAGTTCTCTACTTAGCATTATTTAGAGCCTTGACCTTCCTGATACAGGCTTGAATCTGTTTAGCCTTTAACCTGGCATTGACCGATAGAACAGGAACATCAAGATCCTTATGGACAGCCTTCAGTTCTTCATGCAAAACAGCTAAGGCAAGATATACGCCATAATTACGCCCCTTAGCGTGGCCTATAAAGTATTGCTGGCGCATAGCCTTCGGGAAGAGTTTTCTCAGTAACCTGTTAGTTTTCGTCATCGTAAATCCCATCGTTATTTGCTGCTTCAAGAAAGACTGCCATCACAATACTTGCAACAACAGGTAAAACAACTGCCAGCAGAATAACCGCCAAAACAGTAAGCCAAATATTCATTTATGGAATGTCCATCGCATCGGTCAGCTTCTCCAAAATTAGATCTAGTATCGCCTGCATTTGAGCGTTAGTTATTACCCCTGAGCGTTCAAGTTCAATCAGGGCATCACTTGTTCTAGTGTGTTCATCCCTTTGCCCATGAGCCTGACCTGCCTTGTAGTCTCGGCTAAAGATGTTGACTGAGTTCACCCTGGCACACTTACAGCCATCCTGACAGTTATTGCAGGTCATTCAGTTCTCCCTTGCTTTAGGCCTTGAGCAAACTTGTTTAGGTGAATAAGCAAAGTATCAATTGAATCTCTTGCACCTAGATCATAAGCATCTTTAGGGATGGCAGGGAGTTGCAGTTTCTTGTAGCTCTCAACGATACTAATTACCGCTTCAACAGCGTTATCTCTTGAGCTTTGAATTGCTGATGTAATTGCATCGGCAGTATTGCTAACTAATTGCTCTTTTGTTTCAGGGTTACTCATTGTTTGTCCTTTCGCAGACAGTTGTTTTATTGTTTTCAAAATCATCAAGGGTATGCAACTCAGGGCAGGCAGGCTGAAACCTGAGAGCAAGCAAACCCAGCATTACTAAGGCGATTGCGATAAGCAGCATAAACATCCTGTTATTCATCACTGATCTCTTTCAAGTAAAGAACTTCAAGAGTGTTGCAGTTCACGAAAACAAGCTTGCCGGTTGCCGCGCAGTTGCGGATAACATTCTGCTCTTTCAGCAGTTCGATTAGCCTGATTCTTTCTTCTTTGGCACCTTCAGCCCGCAATCTTTGAGCTTGAGAATACTCAGCAAAAGCATCATCAGTTGAATCCTGGTATCTGCTCATTTGCTTACTCCTTCAATAAGGTCAATAAGAATATCTTGCGGTAACCACCATATTCCAGCAGGTTCATCAAACTTCCAGCCTTTAGAAATTGCTTGTTCAGGCAGCAAGTTTTCAGATTTAAGTTCCACTAGCAATTTGATAATGCGTTCGCGCTCTCGCTCTTCGCCTTGTCTGCGATAAAACTCGCGTACATGCTCAGCACTATTTGTCGGCACGATACTTCTCCCGCCAGTATTCTGCTTCTTCAGTCATAAGTTCATTCAGGCGCTTATGGCCATGTCTCTCAACAAAAGTTGAAGAGTATTCTTTATCAACCTTGCCTAAAGCACCGGCAAGCCAGTAACTCAATGCGCCTAAGAGTTGCAGCTTGAGTTTGAGATACAGACTGTTTCTGCCTTTAGATCTTCTGCCCATTATTGCCTAATCAGCTCAGGGATGACAGTGTTGCTCCAGATTATGAACTGACTGAAACCCCAGAGAGCAAAAAACAAAATAATCGAGTTAGTTATATGCCTTCTCATTTAATCATTTCCAAGCCTTGTAGTACCTGGTGAACTGCACGATTACGCTCAAGAAATACTGACTGCCCATAAGCAGTAACAGCATCATCCCAAGCTTCAAATAAGTGAGCGTGATTCAGGAAATCTTTACCACAAGCAACCCAAGCTTTATAAGCGTTGACTGCATCGAGAAATAACTCTTCAGGGCTTCGCATTATGCACCAGCCTTAGCTTGAGCGTATTCCCCAACAGCCTGCTCTAAGTTATCAATCTGATCAATGTCGAGACTGTAATAACCTGCGATTGCATACATGTTTGATTCATCAACTAATGTCAAACCATCCATGGCGTTACAGCAGACAGTTTTCACGCCTGTTGTTGAGCAGTAGCAGCAGAAAGCCAACTCAGTATCAACTTCATTGACTAACTCCCAGAAGAAGAACTGCCCTAAATCTAGGTTAGGGTCTGCTTCGACTGCTTTGTTTAGTTTGTCCCAAAGTCCTTGAGACTGAACAACTGTTTCCTTGACTGTAATCATTTTTTGTCCTTTGTTTGTCCTTTAGGCTTTCTGCCTATAACTCAAGTATAGGCTCAAATAGTCGCTCAAGGAAAGCATTTAGGAAGTATTTTTAGATTACAGTTTGGTAAACAATTTAGGGGTAATTAGAGATAGTAACTGCGACCCCAGGCTCACCAGTCGCATACTTCTTAGACACTTCAAGCCTTACAACCTGACTATCATCCCCCCAAACCCCTTTCAAAGAGTCTAAAAGACTTCGCGAGAGCTTATCTACATCAGGGGGAACAGTCGGGTAAAGGCGCTTAACTGACGGCTTGCGAGTCAAATAAAAGACTGCTTCAACCTTAACAGCCCCTTGAAACTTACTGAGATCACCTGAATCAATCATCGCCTGAGCAACAGCATCGGCAACGGCTTTACGCCAAACCGGTAAGCCAGGAGAAGCTTCAATAATCAGCGGGATGTTATTGCCCGCAGCAGTCCTTCTAGTCCCAACATACTTCTTAGAGCCTTGCGGTCTAGGCTCAAACCCGAAAACAGTAAAACTAAAACTATTTCTTGCCATAATAATTCACCAAAATAACGAGATACAGAAAAACCCCTATCAACGCGTTTATGGCTGATAAGGGTTGAACTGTAAACAAGGAGTTTGTGAGTAATAGGCTACCCAAGAAGAAACCTATAACCCAAGGTTGCATTTAGAAGGGTAGATCAGCAGGAACAGCAGGCTTAGTTTCAGCAACAACAGCGTTGTTCACATCAAGCTTCACCTTGCGACCAGGCTTACCAGTCTTATCTTCAAAATCTTCAATTTTGACTGATAGTTGACCTGTAACAGTAACTTCAGTATCAACAGCCAGATTGTGTGAGACAGCAAACCAAACTGTCCAAGTGCGAGTATAATCTTCACCGGTAGCGCTCTTGTAGCTCTCAACCAGAGATAAACCCTGATTGCTTGCACCGAATACTTTATTTACTTTTCCTGTTACCTTGACCTGAGCCATAAGTTTCCTTTTCTATGAATGTTTATTTGTTGCTTTTAGAAGTTTAGTTGTTAGGTACGACATGCTTAGGGTTCACACAATCAGAATGATTGCAAGTCCTAACACCAGGCAGATAAAGTTTGCCGGTCTCATCAATAGGCCGAAGTTTCGCATCCAAATCCCCTAAGTGCGGAGTACAGCGCAGATTGCCGTATTGAATAGTTTTCTGCGGTTTAGCACGACAGCTAATGCAAAGGAGATCCTTGCGACCCCTTTTGTCTGCTGCAACAGCCCAAACAAAGCCACACCTGCGACACGCAACCTGATTCTCTTCCACCAAACCAGTTTAGATTATCTCCATTCCTTATGGACTATACGCGAAAACTTATCTTCAGCAATAAAACGAGTAGAACCACCAGCAGTAAAACGAGAAGTACCAAACTTCAAAATAATCTCACTACCAATACCAAAAGGATCATCACCTTCAATAAGAGAACGAATAATGTAAAAGATACCTACAACATCTCTCGCATACTTATCGCTTCCAGCAATATCGCTAGTACCAGGCACTTTCTTCTCATTGATAGTCTCCGGTTTACGCAACTGCAAACCAGTAATAACAGGCAAATTAACTCTCATAGTCATCTGCTGCAAACGAGTAGAAAGCGCAGCATGCTTCTCAGCATCATTACCGCGATGATTAGGAACAGTCATAATCTGCGCATAATCAACAAAAACAGCATCCAAACCATCAAGCTTCTTACGAGTACGCTCAATCAACTTATACAAATCAGAAACATCCCGATCAGGACTAGAAACAACAACCAAATTATCTGGCAATGAATCCTTAGCACTACGAACCTCTTGACGCTCAAAATCAGTTAACTCATTCTTAGCAATTAGATTAGAATCAATACCCAAAACAGAAGCCAAATACCGGTCATAAACCTGATGCTCATCCATCTCATAAGAGACAAACAACACCTTACAGCCCTGCTCAGCGAGCTTACGAGCAAGATGCAACATAACCATAGACTTACCCTGCTTCGGCCTACCAGCAATACCATACATACCAGCCCGCCAGCCACCACCCAACAACCTATCAATTGAAGGCTCACCCGAAGGAATCAAAGCAATTCCTTCTTCACGAGTCCTAATATGTTCATCAAAATCTTCACGAATCGTATTCAAAACATCAACAGACTCAACAACAGAATTAGCATCAGCAATCGCCTGCACAGCTTCAGCCAACACATCAGGATTCTCCAAAATACGCTTAGCCTGTAACTCAATCTCACGAACCTGCCAACGCTCTAACAACAACTGATGCCAAAAAGTCAAATCAACCAAACCAAAAGCTTTATCTTCCCAACAAGACAAAATAGCAATATTCAACTCAGGATTCTTAAACCTTTGCTGCGCACGAACATGAATAGTAAACCGGTCATAAGGCTGACCAGACTCAACCTGACCCAAAATCAACTGCATAATAGTCACCATCTGCGAATCAGCAAAATACTTCACATCCCAAGATAAAGCAAACAAGGCTTCATCACCCAACTCCATCAAGCCACCCAAAACACGAGACTCATTCAAACGATCAACATTCATCAGTAACTTCTCTTTCTCAGCTCAGCAATTTCATCAATCTCAGGTTTAAACATCTTCCACTTCTCAAAGTTCAGCCACGCATCAGGTTCGAGTATTTCCCTATTAGCCCGCGAAGCGGTAACAAGTAAATCTTCGCTAGCGTTCTTTAGGAGCGCTTTAGTCCAGGCACGATAAACCTTCTCTTCAGAAACAGTGGCATTAGGAAAACTCTTCAAAAAATCAAAAAACGCTTCTTTGTTTATTTTTTTAATATTTGTTTGTTTAATAGCGGTTTGGCGTGTATCGTGATTACCTGTTTGGCGTGTAGTCAGGATAGCGGTTTGAACGGTATCTATAAAACCGTAATTCAGAACATATTTATTGGCCTTCATCTGGCCTTGACGCTCAACAATAAGACATCCACGAGCTACTAAAACCTTTATGGCTTTATAGACAGTATCAACTCTCCTAATGCCTATTTCGGCAGCAAGAGTTTTCTGCGATAAGTGCGGAGTTGGATAATGATGCGCAATTTGAATCAGCACAAGCCTTTGGACAAGAGTCAAATCTTTAGGCGCTTTATCAAGAACTAACTTGACAGCTTCAAAACTGTTATTAGGTTTATTCATTTAGTTTGTCCTTACTTCTTGAAGCCTGTTGGCGTAACGCTTGTGAATACCTGAGCCGATGATGTGATTCAAGTTCACACAATCAAGATGACCGCATATCCGTTCACCAGGTCTATACAGCCCGCCATCTTCATCTAAAGGCCGCCAAAGTTCATCAAGTTCGCCCTTATGCGGGTAACAGAAAATCTTGCCCAAAACAGGGTGAATATAGGTTATACAGCGAGTTTCAACGCGCACACAATCAGCGCATAACTGCCAGTTCTCATCCCCGCGAGACTTACGCTTCTCAATAGTCGTTGCAGGAATACCTTGCCCGCACTGATCGCAGGCGTAATCGGTGGCTCTCAGCTCTTGTTCATCAACAGTTTTCTTGCGTGGCATAGAAAGTATCTAAGCACAAAAACTGCGGAAACACCTAATTTTGAATAAAAGTCATCAAAAAGTTTAGGCGAATCGTTTGGTCATTTAGCCTGGCAAGCGTTTTAGCCCGCAAAATAGGGTCATCAGTGAGAACAACAACAAGTTCCCCCAACTCAGCAATATGAGCAGAGAGAATCCTAACTGTTTGCAGTAACTCCAGTGATTCCATCGGCCTTCCCTTTAATTGCTTCCAGAATAGCAGTCGAAGCTTTACCCTGTTTTGCTTCCAAATAAAGAGAGCGTAGCCCTTCGATGTCGTTGATGTTATCTAATGCTGCCTGCCAGTTTCGTGCAGGGGTAACATCACGCTTGACCTTGCTCATTTCTTCGCGTGTAGCCCTTTTATCGCCTGAATACCCTGCATTAGCAAGCGCTCTACCAATAGCAGAAGTCTCAGCATTTTCAAGAGCAGAAGTTTTATTCGCCATCCCTGCCCCATCAATCTCAAAAGCCAAACCAGTAGCCTTAGCCAGATTCTTCTCCTGATCTTCAGCAGTGAAATAAACATAAGCTTGAACAACCCAAGTTGAAATCTGTCGGTCTTGTGAAGTTGTTATGTTGCGGGTGATTAGTCTGCCATCAGGCCTGTCCTTATAGAACCTGGCAATTCTTTCGGCAACTGTTTCATATTCAGCTAAGTTAAATTGAGCCATCTTCTTTATCCTTCTCGGTTGTTTGTTTTAGTTCACGCTCTTTGTTTGCGCAGTCATAGCATTTATCGCCTGTTCTAGCACCATCAATACCCAACAGCAGGGCATCAATACCTGAATAAACGATGTTTTCAGTTGTTTCGCATGTCAGACACTTAGCCATAATCTTTACCACTCTGATTCGTTAGAGCAAGTGCAGGCAGAATCTTTGCGAGACAGTTTCACCCATGCGGTAGCCAAAATAGCGACAACAGGGATAATAACGACACCATAAGCCAAAATTAGGCCAGTGTAATAAGGCAAATCTAAGGTCATTTATTTTTTCACTTTCTTGAATGTTAGGAATGGAAGCCCTGCACCGCGTTGAGACAAAGTAACAACAACTTCCCCATCAATTGTGCCATTCTTTGCCCCATTTAAGGCAGCAATAGTACGCGACTTCAGCTCAGTGAAGTGTGTTTCAATCTTCTCTAAATCGGCTTGCGCATTTAGCAGTTCGATGCCTAAAGTGCCTAGCTCTTCATCAAGAGACTCGATGGCAGGGGATAGAGCTCTAATCGTTTCATAAGTCGAGTCAGATCCATCCCAATCAGGTTGCTCATCAGCAAAGATACGAGTGCGGAAATCAAGGACTCGGTGATAGATAGCCTGAAACTCAAACTCATCCCAAAGAAGTTCATATTCCTTGTATCTGCCTGCATTGACTACCGCGAAAACTGCGCGCTTTATGTCAAAAATCCACATATACCAAAGCACTTGAGCGCGGTAATGCTCAGGAACGCTATCCCAATAAGTTGCAGTATGTTTTATCTCCAGAATGTATGGTTCACCGGTCTCATCGAAGCAGAGAGCATCAGGGTTAGCGTGCGCCCAAGTTTGCTCTTTATGCGCGTATGTTCCTACTTCATAAACATCATGCTCAGGATGTTGCTCCTGGTAAAGAGTTCTAATTGCTGGCTCGACAAGCTGACCTAAACGCATCGCAGTGTTAGGTTCAAAACTTGAAGGCAATCTGCCGGTCTTTTGCGCCCATAAAGTGATTGCTGAAGTGAAAGGGGATAGGCCAAGGATTGCGCCTATCTCACTGCCTGAAATAACACCTTGCTCATCTCTTAGCGCATGCCATTCGGGACTGTTGTTCTCAAAATTACCTAAGAACTTTGCTTGTATCTCATAACTGTTTTTATTGATTGTTTGCATGTCTATACTCTAAACATGACCGCTGACAACTTTAGATTAGATCAGGCCACAATCGAGCTACATGAAGCAATTATGGATAATGGTGGCGTTGAATGTGAACAGGTGCCGGATGTTTTCTTTCCTGAAGAATGGGCTGCACGCGGGGCTAGTCAATCAACAAACATGTACAACATGGCTATTGACACTGCCCGTCAAATCTGTATGCGATGTCCAGTAATGGATAAGTGCCTTCGAGTTGGCATGGCTGAAGATTATGGTATTTGGGGTGGAACAACACCTAAACAGCGCAGGCAACTAAAGAAAGAGCAAGAACTCTAATCTTTATCTTTACGAATCGGGTAAGTCAAAGCCCAGATAGCAGTAGAAGCAACAATGCAGTAACCGATAACAGTTTTAGCAGTGCCTTCCAAAACTATCCAGGCAATAAGCATGCCCAGCAAAGTCCAAATCTGGCCGATAATATCTTTTAGAAAGTTCACTTTATTCTCCTAGTCTTAGTTGAACCTGATCCACTAGCACCCGAACTAGCAGAAGCCTGAGCTGAAGCGACAGCCTGAGAAGTCGCAAACTGACTAATCTGAGTTAGCACAATTGCTGCAACAATCTCTTTCTTCGCTGTTTCTCTAACTTGCGGGGACATGTCAGCCCCAACATTTCCCATAAAGTTCAAAGCATCAGTCAAAGCAACAATAGAAGCACCAAAAACAGGGATGTTAGCTATCTCTTCAGGAACTTGAATGTCATCTTCCTGAGCAGCAGCCATCAAATCATCTAACATAACCTGATATTGCTCTTCAGGAGTCAAAACTTCAGGATAAGTAACAGGCTCATCAATAACAGGCTCTAAAGGCGTTTCAGGGGTAGGAATAGGCTCAACAGGTAAAACAGGCTCTAGGGGCGTTACAGGGCTTATTTCAGGGGTTTCAGGGATAACAGGCGGTTCAGGTTCAATCGGTGGCTCAGGGATAACAGGGACAACAGGTGGCTCAGTAGGCTCAGGCTCAACAACAGGCGGCTCAACAACAGAGTCAAAACCAGTGTGAACAGTTATCGGGTCAGAGTACTCACTATAAACACCAAGAGAATCGTTATCGGCTCGAACCCTAAAAGTAACATCAGTATCTTCAGGCAACCCGCCAATAGTAATCGCAGGCGCGACACTGGCAACACCCCAACCATCAGCCCCGCCATAAGTCCAAGTAACCGCATAACGCTCAATCGGAGTCTCTTCAATAAACCTTGACCAGGTTAGATCAACATTAGTTCCATCAACTACACCTTCAAGCAGAAAAGGCTTGTTTAGTTTAGGTGTAACAACAACAGGCGGGGAAACAACATCACTGCTAAACGCTGAAGCCGGAACAATGACAGTCCCTTCATCTTGACCCCAAAACAGGCGGTTACAAGCTCCGCCCCCAAACTCATAAAACCAAGCATCAAACTTCACGCTTGCATTAGCAGTCATACCAACAACCGCAGTAGTAGGCGAGCAACCCTTCAAAGTCCAAGCATCAATAACAGGAACATCATCAAAGGACATGTAAAAGCCGTCATCACTCCAGTTAGTAAAACTAACCAAACCAGATCTAGGCGAAGTGATGTAACCCGAATAATGAACTAAAACAAAATCGCCTTGGCAACCGGCAACAATACCTGCGTTATCATGGTCAAAATCAGAGTCAATGTTTGCAACGCTAGTCCAGCCAGATTCGCACAAGGTATAAGCCTTGCGGTCAGGGGTAGCAGAAGGGTCAAAAGTATAAACTTCAACCTTCAAGCCGTTAGGGTCAGCCTTAGCAATAGTCAAAGGCCAAAAGGTAAAGGCTAAAACAAAGAAAAGAGATGCAAGAAACTTTAGTTTCATTACTTCTGCTTAGGCTCAGGCTTCACATTCTTCAACTGAACAGACTGCTGGAAGGCAGCGTTGATCTCATTTTGAGAGAGCTTGCCATCTTCAAGGAAAGCCAAAGAAAGGCGCTCAATGACCTTGGCAACAGCCAAAATACCGCCAATGGCAGCAGCAGTCGCAGGTGCAACACCGCCCAAAGAACCAGCACCAATAACAGCAAGAGCAGAAGCAACAAAAGTCGCAACAATTCTCAGCAATACATTTCCAGCAGACTTCATAATTACTCCTTGTTTCCTAGAATGTGTTTTAGCGGGTCAATCAAATCTTCATAAGCGCTCAAGTGAATGTTCGGGTTAGAGTAATCCTTGTTAGCCTTACCAATGCTCAAGTGCAAGTGCGCACCGGTAGAAGCTGAGCCAGAAGGAGTGTTCTTACCGCCCCCAACTTTACCTAAAACAGTTTTACCGCCAAAAACCTTATCGCCCTTCACTAGCGGAGACTTCTCAGCTAAGTGAGCGTAAAGCACCCAATAACCATCTTTAGTTGAATGAATAACAATCCAACCTAAAACATCAGTCCAAGTTGAAACAAAAACAGTTCCATCAGTGATTGCCTTGATAGCAGACTTCTCTTTAGGACTCCAGTCCTGACCGCGGTGTGGTCTACCATTACGATAAGGGGCAAGATTACCGAACTCATCGTTACGAGTATTGGCAGGAAAAGGCTCAAAATAGATTGTCATAAGACAATCATAAATTAGGGGATGTTACAGCCCGAAAGCACCTTTTAGCAGTACAACAGCAACGCTAGTAACAACAGCAGTAATGAGAGCAGGAATCCAGGCACTCCGGTTGATCTGCTTCTCTAGTTCTCTAATTCTTGTTTCGTGATCGCGTGAAGCTTCAAGTATTTGAATTGAGTTTGCTTTTAGAATCTCGATGTCGCGAACAATCTGCAACAACAGGGTTTGATTAGTAGGTTTAGATGGTTCACTCAATTGGGGTCATTTCCTGACCACACAAACCACAAACAAGCATCCCTTCAGCAGGCGGAGTATGTTCATCGCCCTGCATAAAACAACCATCAGTTTTACAGCTCAACATTGTTTATCCTTATCCCGCAGCAGTTCCAGTAGCCATCATCACCGCAATACCATAAAGAGTTTGTGTTGCAGCCTGAGAGACACCACCATTATTGACCAGGGCAATTGTGGCAGTTCCAGTAGTAACAGCGTTCACAACAGGCGTGAAATATGCTCCAGTAGTTGTAAGCCCGCAAACAATCGGAATAGTCCCGAATCGGGATGTAGGAAAAACAACGCTAACAAGTGCAGATGAACCCGCAGCAACAGCAGTAGCCGGCCCAGTTGCGCTAAAGACAGTCATCGCAGAAGGCAAAGGTTGCCACTGCGCACCATCCCAATGCTCAATACGATCTCTATCAGTTAGATAAGAAACCTGCCCAGCAGTAGCAGAAGGAATACCAGTTGAACGAACAGCTGAAGAACCAAAAGTTCCAACAACCTGAGCTGAAACATAAACATTTAAATCAGATGCGGTAAGGACATCACCGATAGCCCAAGTTTTCAAAGTCATAAAGTATCTCCTAAATCCCTATTCTACTAGCCTAAAGTATCAGTATCTAAGACAGCCAAAAGAGTGCTATCTAATCGTATCGGCAAGTTATCTAAAGAAGCCAAAGTGAGAATTAGGTTATAACTTTCAGGGTTCATGTTTGAGTTCATACTCAAAACTTGATAATACTTATCCACTATCGAACCGGTTGCTGAAGGTTGAAAACAAAGCCTAATAACATCACGCAATTCAATGGCTAAAACTTGATTCTGTTGAGTTGAAGTCAAAGCCTCTAATTGAAGAGTGATCTCACCAGCCCTATATTCTGGTAGGCGATATTCAGCCAATAAAGAAGCAGCAATTTGAGCAGGCTTAGTTGTGGAAATAGTTAGATTATCTGTTTGAGAATAAGTCTTTAAACCATACTTAGTTTGCCCTGTTGCATCTTCAGCAGTAGCAGTAGCATTAGGGGCAACAACCTGCACTTTGTTATATAGATTCTCTGAACCATAAACAACACTTAGCTCAGTAAAAGGGATACCTGTTCCATTACCATAACTTGCACCCTGAGAGTTTTGGTCAGCGAAAGTCAAAATAGTTGGCGCAGAAATCGCTGAAGCCGAAGAAATCAACATACCGCTAGAAGACTTATACGCTGTTCCACCCCAAGCGTTGAAATAAACAGTTGAAGCAGTATTTGTGTAAGGGTTGTATGTCCCATCAAAATAGTTCACCCAGGCTGTTCCACGCTCAACTTGAATACCATTACCAAAGAAGTCGCTTGCAGATGTTGTTCCATTAGCGAAAACAGTAAACAAAACACCCCCAGCGGTACCATTACCGCCAGTCATAGTCGCAGTTGCACTAAGTTGAGTCCAAGCAGTTGAACTTGTCGTTACAGTGCTTATAGCTGATCCTGCAATAGTGCCTAAAGTATCAAGAAGATAGAAGTCAACTTCAATAGCAACCGCACCAGTAGAACCTTTGAAGAACCCTGAAAACACATAAGCAGTTGCACCGCCATCGGGATTATATTTGTTGTAATCAAGTTCTCGATAGCTCATCAAATCTTGTAGATCAGGGATAGAAATCTGAGACTTGTTTGCTGTTCCACCATAAGGGGTAACAACAGTCGACGCAGCCTGATAACCATATGCCCAACCATTTTGACCTTGAACATCATAGGTCGCTGTTCCAGGGTATTTGACTAGATTCTGGCGGTTGCTGTTAGTCCAAACATAATTAGTAAAGCTCCTGTCCTTCATCACCATAACTGCTGAAGCGTTGCTGTAAAAGTCCGCAGGTTCAGTTCTAGCAAGTTGTTGCAGATAAGCTAAAACGCTATCACCAGGAGCATTCTCATCCAACCCAACAATTGTTTGACTACCATTTACACCAGCGTATTCGGCTGCACCAAAACTATTGTTATTCATTACCCGCTTGATGCGGTCAGAAGTACCCTCAATGACTGTTGCAGTTCCACCAGTGAAGAAAGCATTACCAACCCTATAAATCTCATCTAAAGCGGTTACAGTTGCCCGCCCATCTAAGCCAGCAGAATCATAAGTAAAGTCCCAGTCTTGAACAAAACCAGTGAAGACTCTTATCCCATTAGAAGAAACTCTAATCTTTCCACCAGGTTGAACGATTGTGTAACCGCCCGCAGAATACCAAAGAATAGAAGAAGTGTTTAGGGGGTCAAAGACACGAGCATTATTTACAAAAGTAATTGAAACCGATCCAGCAGAATAATCTTCAAGTGATCTACTAATACCCCTATTCATAGTTACACTTTGCGCATAACTTGAAACATCAATATAACCGCTAGAACCAAAACTCAGTTCAACAACATAGGTAGGAAGAGGCATTTAGTTTTTCTTACCAAAGAATATTGGCGGTAATCCACCATTGTTTTTAGCGTATTTACTTACAGCATCAACAACAGCTTTAGGATCAGCAGACTGCACATTGATAGTAATATTGTTCTTTGTGTTTGCTTGGAAACCTTTACCGCTAGCCATAATACCTGAACCGAACGGAGACATTTGATATGGTAACCCTGTTTTAGGGTTTATACCCGTCAAATCTCTTGGCCCTTTCTGCATCGTATCGCCTGAAGTAGTCAAAACCATTGCAACAGTTCCAATGACAGGCAAGCCGATAAGTTTGCTCATAAACGGAACTTTACCTGTTTTACCTTTACCACCTGCAAGGACACCGCCACCATCGCCAACAGCCCCAGCCCCAGTCATCAACGCAATAGCCTTAGCAAGGTTAGCGATACTCTTACCCGCACTTGCAAGCATCATAATTCCCTTTAGGGCTAGAAGCGCAGGGAGAGCTTTAATCAGGGCTGTCGCAATATTCTTAAAACCTTCAACAGCATCACCATTACCAAAGAAGGCAAAGAAATCTCTGACATAACCAAAAGCATCTTTGACAGCGTTCTTGATATCAGTAAAAACCTTGCCGGCTTCACTCTTAGGATTACTCAAATCATCGAGGAACTTACCAACCTGATCTATGACACCGCCAGGCTTACTAATATAATCAACGAAATCACTTATCAAAGGCAAAACCGCAGCACCTAGTTTTTCTTTCAGGATGTCCATGCTGTTGTTAAACTTCATAAAAGGATCTGCTTGTTGGATTGCTGCCCCGCCAACAGTATCCGCCAAATCGCCAAACAAATCTTTAGACTTCTTCAGCTCAGGGAAAAGTTTTACCAAAGATGTTGTATTACCTGCAAAAGCCTTAGCAATCGAAGTCGCAACAGTATCTAAAGGCTTACCCGAAACAGTCGCAGCATCCAGAGACAAAGCCAATAACTCTTGAGCCTTGTCAACATCTTTAGTAACACGAACCAACTTACCCATAGAAGGGCGCAAGTCATCATCCATAATTCCTGTTTGCAAGGAAAGTTTTTCAATGAACTTATCTGACTGCTTTATTTGAGTTTTAGTAGCCCCAGCGTTCTTTACAAGCTGAGTGTTCAATAGCTCAGTTGATTTTTTATCTGCTGAAGCAGCCTTCGCAGACTCCATCAACAAGTCAGTTATTTGGCTGATACCGATACCGATACCGATTGCCCCAATAGTTTTCTTTAGCCCCCCGAAAGAGCCTTTAGCCTTCTTAATGCCTGAATCATCAAACTTAGATAATAGTTTTACGATAACTGACATTAGTTAAGTTTCCTGTTCACCTTGGCTGCATACTTCTCAAGTATCAATTTTATCTCAGCCTGTACACGCGGAAGAGACTTCTCAACGCCAGGATAAACAAAGTTATTGTCATTATTCTTCTTCAAGTGTCTAATCATTGACCTTCCCTGAGTAGTTACTCGGTGAGATCTAGTTTGACCCTTCCAAGCATAAGAATCAGTTACAGTCCTTCTAGGGACACCCGAACCTTTACCGGCAACATCAGCAAGAGCAGTCGCAGGAGAATTAACACGCAAACTAGCAAGAGCAGTAACAGCAAACTTCTTAGACGCTTTAGTTTTCAAGCTAAACTTCACTTCATCAGGTTTCCTGCCAACTCCCCAACCTAAACGACCACGAGTATTAGAGACAGGGCGAACCTTAGATTCAAAAGGGTTCACTTTAGGGATAGCAGCCTTGATAGCAGTGATGGCAGGCGCAGCAACAACCCGCATCTCTTTAACCATCGCATTTTTTAGACCAGGCTCAAGCTGATTCAACGCCTTTACTATTTCTTTAGCGTTATAAACAATATCGTCAGCCATTGTTGCCCCTTTGATACTGAACCGCAAACAACATTGTGTTTAGCATGCGATCACTCTCTTCCATTAGAACACTAGGGGCGATACCTGTTGCAACAGCAAGATTGGCAATCATCCAATGGAAAGAGTCAACACCTAAAGGCTTTAGGCTTTTGGGTCAGAAACCCCAACAGTCGAAACAAGGTCAACCCAA
>Ga0214917_10004200_pt1 | contig 16184 bp, 7 predicted proteins | sample LL_1208_BB_MetaG_FD_177983 | JGI IMG/M metagenome (GOLD analysis project Ga0214917, IMG submission 177983) | Freshwater microbial communities from Lake Lanier, Atlanta, Georgia, United States - LL_1208_BB | ecosystem: Environmental > Aquatic > Freshwater > Lake | place: USA: Georgia | collected... | reverse complement strand
GATTGATAAACGACAAGTATTCAAATTACAATATTCTACAAAGATTTTCTCTCACCTCAACAAACACATCACCATCTTAAAATGAGAAAGATTTTTATTAGCGCAGGACATACAAATGTGTTAAAACCAGGTTTTGACAACGGTGCTTCTGGTAATGGTTTTATCGAAGGTCTTCTTACTGTAGGATTTAGAGACTTATTAGTAAGAGAGTTAAATTTATTAGGAATTTATCCTATAATAGACGGTAATGAAAATGCTTTAAAAGCAAGCATCAACTTCTTTAAAAGATTGATTTCACCAAACAGTATTGCTTTAGATATTCATTGGAACTCCTCTTCAAATGCAACAGCAACAGGAACCGAAACATTGATACCTGCTGTCTATACAAATTTTGAATACGAGTTGGCATCACGTTTATCTGAAGCAGTTTCTAAAACTTTAAATATCAGAACAAGAGGAGCAAACGGTGTAAAAACAGAATTGGAATCTCATCATTCTAGTTTAGGATGGATGAGATTAAATGCAGAAAACGTCCTAATGGAAATCTGCTTCATTTCAAATAAATCCGATATGGATAAATACATTTCCTCAAGAATACAATTAGCTAAAAACATAGCACTAATACTAAAAGAATACTCATCCAAATGAAAGATTTAAAATTAAAATTCAAAAGCGAGCCAATTAAGTTAGGCGAAAAGAAAGCAATGCCAATGGCAAAACCTTCAAGTCCTGTTGATTCAATGGTGTCAACTTGTGTAACGGAGTTAATGAACGCAGCAACTTCATTCCACAAACTTCACCTAAAGGTCACAGGCCCAGGAAGTTATGCAGCGCATAAGGCACTTAACGGTCTTTATGACGCTTTACCTGGTCATGCAGACGATCTTGCAGAAGGTTACCAAGGAGCAGCTGAAGTCATTCTTAAGTATCAAGAACCTGTAACAAGGATCCTTGAAACTGTAGATGACGCTATTTGGTATATCAAAGATTTAAAAGAAATGATCAACCGACTCCAGGAAGCTTTACCTTATTCTGAAATAGTTAACGAGTTAGATAACGTAAAGTCAACTCTTAATTCTGCTAAATACAAGCTTAAGTTCTTGGCGTAATGAATGTAAACTTCCAGCATTTTTACGCAAACGTACAAGGGGTAGACGAAGATAATAACGTCTACCCTTGTATCGTTCATGCTGCAAGATCAAGAGCTGGAAAGATAATGACGTTTCATGTTCATCTTGAAAACAATGGAGCACATTATTCATTAGTTCCTTTACATAAGTTATTTCATTCCCAAGTTGATAATCCATTGAAACCCAACGAGTTACAACCTTGGGATTGTTTTAGTGACGAAGTAGAAGCAATAAAATATTCCTATTTCGAATTTAAAAAGGTGTACGTAATACCTTTAAAAATGTGGGGAGAATATATTTTAACCTTTGATTGGCTAAACAATTCCTATTCCGATTACACAATAGAATTCAAACAGGGTCACTTAATTAAGTTAAAAAATGGACAGTTTGGGATATTTCCAAATAATTTCTTATTATTCCATGACAAAACGTACACAAAAATAGACACAAACAATATCCCCAAATTAAAAAGACAAGATCCCGAAGATTATCCTTCGGTGGAAAACTTATAATTAAATGGCTAAGATTAAAACTAAACTTTCTAAAAAAACAAAAGGTTCTTCTGATTGGGAGATAGTTAATGATTTACCCAAAGCTCAAGAAGGCAAAGATGTTCAAGTAAGAATGCCAAATGGAGAAGTACGAACTATAAATACAGCTTCGCCTTTGTACGCTCAAATGTATAAAGCAAACCAAATACAATCAGCAGCAGGTACACAAGAAGATCCTATTTTTCTTAACGAAGTTACCGTTACTCCTAGAAAAGGTTTTATAGATCAATACAATGAAAGGTTTGCAGAAGAAAACAAAGGTAGTTTAATTGGTTCTTTACTTTCTCCTATAACATACACTTTAGGTTTACCTCAACAAGCGATGATGTATGGTCTTACAGGAAAGTCTCAACTTCCTTCCGAAGCTTTAAACATTCAAAATCCTTTAGGTGCTTTTGCAGTTAACGCTGTTGCAGACCCTACTAATTTATTAAGTGTAGGTTTAGTAGACGACGTTAGTAAATTAAGAAATTTACAAAATAAAACAGGTAAATTATTTAGAGAGCAAATTTACAAAGGAATAGATCCTATTGGATATGGAGCAAAACAAAAATTAAAAGAGTTTCCAAAAAATTGGTACATTAACACCTTTAAACCAGACTCTGAAAAAAGAGCCTATTTATTAGGTAAAGAATTAAGACCTGATATAGAAGAAGTTGAAAAAGCTACAAGAATTGGAAAAAATAGGTTAGATGCTTTTCGATTAGGTTTGAATCTCGACCAAAAATTTAACACGTTTGAAAACGTAGGAGAAAATACGTATAGAATTAAATCAATGGTTCCTGAAAAAGGTCATTTAAGTTCTGTATATTCTGACATGTTAGCACATCAGGTTAAAGACATACCTTTTTTTAGCACTGATGGAGACCCCTTAGTACATATATATAAAGATTATAGAAAATTAACTTCTCCAAAAATTCATACAAAATATGGTGATTACTCATTATATGATTTTGAAAAGACATTAAAAAACTTTCCTGAAAAAAAATGGGAACAAAAAAGAATTGTTCAAAATGCCAAAAATGAAGATTTTAATTATTCTGTATTTGATGCTGATAAGCAAGGGGTTATGGGAAGTTTTAGATGGGATATTAAAAAACCACTTTATTATGGAGACGATATACATTTTCAATCAAACGATGTTTGGGATTTAAACCCATTTGAAAAAAGAGGTGCTGTTTTTTTGCAAGATAACCCAAAATTAAATGAATACTTTTTTAAACCTTTACAAAATTTAGAAGCGTTGTCTATGGTTGGCGGTAAGCCTTTTAAAATTCAAAATAATTTCATTGTTGATCCAAAAACATACGAAATTAAAAAGTCTTATAAAAAAGGAGGCAAAGTAAAAACAACCCCTTACGGTCAATGGGAATATCCTGGCGAAATAACAGAAATCCCTTCTAACCGAATAACCATGAAAGGAGTACCTTATCCTGTTCTAGGTATTTCAAATACAGGAGACACACAACTAATGCAACCAGGTAGAGAATATCTTTATGGAGGAAACAGTGTAACAGAATATCCGATTATGCAAAACGCAGGAACTGTAAGAGCACCTATCTATGTTTCTAATCCTAACGATCCAAGATTACAAGCTTATCAGGATAGTGTAATAAATTACAATAGGTGGAAAAATGTTAGTCAGAGTAGTCCTTTATTAGATTCTTTTAGAGAAGCTGTAGGGATACCTGTATGTAGAAATTGTAATAGATTCCATCCTCAACCAGTTCAACCAGTAATATATCAACAAGAACCAGAACCTCCAGAACCTCCTTCAAAAGAAACATCTTCTTCACTTACAGAAATTTTAATCCCTGTAAGAAATAAACAAGAAGTTTTACAAATTAAACCAAAAGAAGTACAACAAATAATTTCATCAAACTTACCAAGAAACATAGAGGAGATACCTTTTACCAAAGGAACCTATTGGAGAAGAGAAAGACAACCTGGAGAAGAAGGTTCAGCACAATTTGGAAGAAAAGGATTAACGGATTATTTTGAAAAAGGAACAGGAAAACTTTTGGGAACATATCAACAAGGAGGAGAAATGAACGATTGGGAAATAGTAGATAGCGAATTACCAGAAGCAGGTAGCGGTTACAAAGTAGTAAGAAGCAATGAAAGAAAAGGTAAGACACATAAAGTAATTGGACCCGATGGAACAGTAAAATTCTTTGGCGATAGCAAACTTGGTCAACATCCAAAAGATCCTGCAAGGAAAAAAGCTTTCTACGCAAGACACGCAAAGAACCTAAAAAACAATCCTTACTTCAGAGCATTTGCAAGAAAGACTTGGGAGACTGGTGGTATAGTACCTGACCTTCCAAAATATAGAGAAGGTGGTAAGAAAAAGTTTGTAATATTTGCAGAAAGTCCTAAAAATGAAGGTTATAGATATATTCTTATGAATGGTAATATTTTTGACAGGCAAACTCTGAATAATACTACTGTTGATCAATTACCTAAAGAAATGCAAGCTTTGTACAATCAAAAGATTAATCTAGAGAAAAAAAGAGATGCAGACCCTTTAATACAAAAATTTACTCCAGAAATAGAACAAAAAATATATGATGATATATTAAAATTTCAAAACTACATAGATGGATTTTTTTCACCAGAAGAGTTAGGAACTACAGTTAGTCTTTTTGAATTTCAAAATTATAAAAATTACGATGAGTATAAAAAAAGTATGTCTAGTCTGTTACCTGATTTTGTAAAAAGTTCAAGTTTTGACAAGTACGCAAAACCTTTTTATGATACCTCGTCAATTCATAAAAAGTATGCAGATACTTTAGAATCGTATTATAACAAGTTAAATGATATTGAATATGCTTTTTTTAGTAATAAAGAGAATATTTTAACAAGTAAAAACCCTGTTTTTAATGAAGAGGCTAATAAATTAAAGCAATTTTTAAATAGAACACAACCAGATACAGAAGTAAATATTTACCCTTATTACCAAGAAGATAAGGATAAAATTCAAGAAATTTTAAAAGGTTTAACTAGAGAAGACCAAGTAGCTATATTTGGTCATCACGATAAAGCAGGAAGATACTTAGGACTTCCAACGTCTTTTTGGAGGGAAAACTTACAAAATTCAAAGTACGGTAATTGCTATTTAGGAAGTTGTTATAGTGAAGACGTCGCTAATCTTTGGCAGTTACCTAATTTTCACTACAGGCCAAAAGGTATATGGTTAGGAGTAAACCCAAATGCTAGTAACTTAGAAAGTGCTATGTATAGCATAACTTCTCATCCTGAAGATGAACTTAGTTCTAAATTTGATACAGAAGGAATAAGAAAACCTATTAAAGGAGTAGACTATGATGTTTATCAGCCTACATACAAGTGGTCAAATAGTCAGCCTACACAACATGGGATTACAAATACTGAGAATGTTAACATTTCAAAAACACCTAACTCTAATAAAAAAGCACCTTTACCAGGTCAATTAGTTCCAACTATGGATTTTGCATTTGGTGGAATGTATGGAGATGGAGGACAATACTTAACAGTTGATGGAGAATACCATAGAGTTTACAGAAACGCAGACGGAGACATCATGGTTAATCATCCCAAAGAAGACAAAGGTAAATGGGACACTATAAATTTAACAAAAGAATCCGATGCAAATACTATTGCTGAAGGAGTTGCTTCTGTTAAAAAATGGCACAGAGAAAATCCTTATGCATTTGGTGGAAATACAATACTTGAAAAATATCAAGAAGCTGGAAAAGTTTCGTCATTTAGAAAATTTAATGATAACCCTATTGTACAAGCTGCTAAAATATTTGATCCAACTGGACTATCATCTATTCCTGATGCAATTTATGCAGGTTATGATCTTTATAATAATCCTTCTTGGGGGAATGCAGCTGATTTAGGAATAAATGTTTTTGGAGCATTACCTATGATTGGTAAATTTGCAATACCAGCAAAACTAACAAAAGCAGCAGCTAAAACAACAAGTAAAGCATCTGGTATATCAAAAGGTGTAAATTCTGCAATTGACACTTTTCCAGAATTAATAGCAAATTTACATCCTAAATTAAAGTTTTTAGGAAAACCTACTGAAATTGTACAAGATTTTACAGGAAAATATTTAGTTGAACCTTTTACTAAAAATTTAAAAGGAGGAAAATTGTATAAAGCTGAACAAATAAATCAAATTAACAACAACGTTGATCGTATTAATTTGTTAAATAATTTAGCAGATGTTACATCATTTTTTCAATCTGTTAAACCTACAGATAATAAAGCATTTGGTGGAAACATAATGCTTGAGAAATATAATGATGGCGGCTCTCTTTGGGAAATTGTAAAAGAACCTATTCAATTTCAAAAAGGGGGTAAAGTAGTTTCTGAAATATGGGAAAATGTTACTGGAACACCTTGGAGTGAAGCAAAAAAATTAGGGTTAACAAAAGGAGGATATGATGAAAACTTAAAATTAAGATCAGAACTTTTAAATAACCCAAACAAGTTTGCAGAAATTGTAAAAAAAGAAAGTAAAACTACTCCAGTAAAATCTTATGAACAACCTGCTACTAAATCCGCATCAAAAACTGCAACTGCGTCTCAAAAATTACCTTCATTATATCAAATGTCTTCAGCTTCTGTTCCAATGCAACTTAATAAGTTTATAGAAGTGCCTTACTTGGATCCAAGCGAAATGGAAACTAAAAAACCTTATAAACAATCTAAAAAAACAGTTAATACACCTTCCTCTTCAAACAAAACTAAAGCAACCCCTTCAAAAAGTATAGAATCTGGATTTGTAGTAGATAAAAGATCTAATACAGGTTATATAATACAAAACGGAAAACCTGTTCAAAAATTTCCAGTTTTAACAGGTCTTAATCCAAATCTTAACGAAAATACAAAAGGTGTAAATTTTCTTAATGACAATCCAAACTTAAGAGCTACACCGTCTGGATCATATTTATTAAATCCTGAATCAAACATATATGGAGATAAAGGTTATTTTTTAAACCCAATATCGGCATTTGGTGAATCTGCACCTTTGGCAAAACATATAGCTGTTCATACAACATATAATCCAGAAGAGCGTGATAAATACTATTCAATGTCTCCTAAAGAAAGATATAGATCTCTTGGTTGTGTAAATTGTCAAAAGCCATCTATAAAATCTTTATATCAATATTTTCCTCAAGGTGATACTGCAATGGTTCTTGACCCTTTAATGAAAAAAGAAGATGCAGAACTACTAGCATCATTTAATGAAAGAAAAGAAGGCGGTTCTGTCTGGGAAATTGTAGATGAGGATCTTTATGAAATGAAGGAAGGAGGCAAGACTCCAGCTTGGCAACGCAAAGAAGGTAAATCTCCAAGTGGAGGTTTAAATGCTAAAGGAAGAGCTTCACTTAAAAGAGAAGGTCACGACATCAAAGCTCCTCAACCACAAGGAGGACCAAGAAAAAAATCATTTTGTGCTAGAATGAAAGGTATGAAGAAGAAATTAACTTCTGCAAAAACTGCTAATGATCCAAATAGCAGAATCAATCTATCGCTAAGAAAATGGAAATGTTAAAAATATAAAAAACATAAAATGAAAATCAGAAACAAAAAAACAGGACAAGTTATAGATATAAATCCTGCTGACGCACAAGATTATGGTTTAGAATTACCCGAAGCTGCAAAAGGGGGAATGATTAAAAGAAAAGATGGTTCTTATTCTAGACCAGGACTTTGGGACAATATCAGAAAGAACAAAGGTTCTGGTAAAAAACCAACCAAAGCAATGCTTGAACAAGAAAGAAAAATTAGAGCTGCTGAAAAAGCTTACGGTGGTTATATGCAAATGGGAGGAGGATTAACTGATCCTTTTATGGCTTACGGTGGAGATTTGCCTATGGCGGATATTGGTAAAACAATGCAAAACATGTTTCCTAAAATGTTTGAAAGAGCACAATTGAGGAAAAATAAAGGAATGGGATTTGAAAATACTGATACTAACTCTCAAACACTAGGAACCGATCAGCCTTATAATCCTATGACAGATAAAGGACAAATAATACAAAGTGGATCTATTACTGGTAACGCTCCTTATGCTGCAAAAAAAGCTATTCCTTCACTTGGAGCAAAAGGTGCTAAAGGTTTAGGTGCAAATCCTCTTAACAAAGAAGATGATAATTATTGGAGTCCAGAAGTAGATAAAAACTATAAAGGCGTATCTTCAAAAGATCGTACAGGTAAACCCTCCTTTAACTTTTCACTTCCTAATTTTATGAACTCATTGGGTTATTTATCTGGAAACATATTATCTCTATTAGGTTCAGGTGCTACAATGCAAACAATGTATCCTTCTTCCTTATCTTACGGTTACTCTCCTTATGGTTACTCTCCTTATGGAAATATGGGATTTGGTTTTGGAATGAATCCATATATGTACGGACAACAGTATGAAAACAGAGCTTACGGTGGAGGAATTGATAATCCAGGATTTAGAGCACTTCCTGATTACGTTCAAGAGAAGATAAAAGCAAACATGGCAACAGGTGGTTGTATGGAATGTGGTGGTAAGATGCAAGGCGGAGGTTATTTAAATAATGTTATTGATCGCATGGAATTTAATAACACAATGGATTTATTAAAAACAAACCCAGATAAATACGATATGGGACAATATGCTTTAAATCAATTAATGCGTAAAAATCCAAAGGATAAAGATTTATATTGGAAACAAAAAGATTTGATGTATTCTGCATATAAAAATTACATGGATGAAAAAAATGCATTAAATAAAGCAGCAGTTTTAAGTAAATACGAACCTCAGCCTTATCCAGAATTTGAAGAGGGTGGTTATCTTGATGAAGCAGGTGAAGGAAAGTGGATACAAAAAGCTACAGCTTCTATTAAGCGTAGAGGAACTGAAGGTGTTTGTACAGGTTCTAAATTTGGTTCTTCATCTTGTCCTCCAGGGAGTAAGAGGTATAATTTGGCAAAAACTTTTAGAAAAATGGCTAAGTCAAGAAAGAAAGAAGATGGAGGAACTATGTATCAAGTAGGTGACGAGATAGATATTACACCAGCTCAAAAAGCCCAAATGGAAAGAATGGGTTATACATTTGAATAACAATATTTAAATTTACAAAATGAAAGTAAAAGTAAAAAAAGTACCTGGACAATCTTCTAAAAAAACTATGAAGGTTAAGGTAAAGTCTTTGCCCAAAGCTGGAGGAGGACTAAATGTAATGGGTCTTCCGTCAGACGACGACTTGGAACCTATTATAACAGAACAATCTAACAATCCTACTAGTAACAATTTAGGGGTTTCAGATTTACTTGACCAAGATATAACAAATCCTTATAAATTCAATCCTAAGCTTACAAATCAGCTTGTAAATTATTATAAAGGAAAAGGTCAAAATCCTGAGATAACTCTTACTCCAGATGAGCAATCTCAATATGATGATTATTTAAATGATCAAAAGATTAATAATTTTTCAAACGTGCAACCTCAGTCAAATCTTTTAGGTTCCATGAAGCAATTTTTCCGCAATATGGCAAGTAAAAAGATAAATCGTAAAGTTCGTAACATGGAAAATAACATTCTATCACAAAATGATTTTTCCAGACAAACAAATCCGACACCTTACGAAGAGTTAGGTTTTGGAGTTGAAGGAAGAAATCCTTTAACTGCTGCTGATGGTATGCAGATTAGACAAATTGGTGGAATGGGTGAACCCAATGTAGAGGTTGAAGGAAGAGAACACATTAAACTACCCAATGGCTTTTCACAAGAAATTCAGGGTAAATCTCACGCAAAAGGTGGTATCCCTCTTAATCTCCCTCAAGGAACTCAGATCTTTTCAGAGAAATTAAAAGTTCAAGTTAAGTTCTTAAAAGAACTAGCTGAACTTAATCCTGAATATGCTTTCTTAGCAAAAATAAAACTACCAGATAAAGGAGTTATTTCTTATGCTGACTTAGCTAAGAAATTTGAAACTAAGAAATACGTAGATCTTTTTAATTCTAAAGCAGCTGACCCTATTCAAAAAGCTACAGCTCAAATGATGATGTCACAAAGTTTAATGGCTCTTGAAAAGATATTTATGCTTCAAGAACAAAACAAACTTTCAGGAGTACATGGTTCACAAGTTCAGCAAAATGCAATGGAGCAAATGGAAGAATCTAAGGCTCAAGAACAACAAGAAAGTCAGCAGGAACAATCAATGGAACAAGAGCCAATGATGAAACATGGAGGTTATCATTTACCTAAAGCACAACTAGGAAATATGCCAGTTATCCCTAGTGAAGGAGTAGGCGTAAAACAATATTCTCCTAAAACTAGTAGCGGTCGTTATACAGGAGAAACTAATTTTGACATAATGCAAGAACCGAGTTCGTGGAAAGGAAACTTAACTGAATGGGATCAAGCATATTCTCAACAGTACGGTTTACCTGGTTTCACTATTGCTGACTTAGCACAAGATCCTGAAATAGCAAAAAGATACGAAGCTCTTCCAGGAAAAGATCCTGTTGCTGGATTATATCAAGAATACATGTATGATTATCATCTTGATAGACTTGCTAATCCAAAAAACTTTTCTCCAGAAGAAGTAGAAAAATCAAGACAAGCTTTACGAAAAATGTGGCAACCTACAGGTTCTACAAGATACGGTTTATCAAAAGGAATACAAGCAAAAGGTATTGATTTTGATAAAGCAGGTTACGAAGAGTATAACAAACTTAGACCTTCTTTTATAGATGCAATAGGTAAATATAGATATTTAAAACCAAATGAACTACCTATCGAAACTGCAACACCTGCTGCCAAAACTCCTGAACAAAAAACAACTACTGAACAACCAGAAGAAAAATCAGATTTACCTTTAGCTAAACCTTTGCAAAACTACTTAAACGCACTTGGTGCTACACCTATCTACGCATCTTCTATAATGACGGATGAACCTATGAATTATTATAGCTTAATTCCAGAATACGTACAAGCTCCAATTCAACAACCTTATACTTACGATATTGATAGAGCAATGAGAGCAGCTATTACCAATGCAACAGATTTATCAGGTAGTGGTATGGGTAACAGACAAGCTGCATTTTCTACAGGCATAGGTGAAAAAAGTAAAAGACAAGACGTTGCTACTGCTAGAAACTTAGAAAATAAATTTAAAGCTGACATGTTCAATGCTCAAAATAAATACGCAACTAATGTAGAAAATCTAAAAAACTGGCTTAACTATCTAGAATTACCAAGGAGACAAAGAGAAGGTGTACAAACTGAACAAGACCTGTTAAAAGAAAGAGCACTTATGAGAAATATGGCTTTAGCAAATCAATATGGTGCTTCAAAAGGACTTTTAGATGAATCGTTAAATCCTTATAAGAATATGTCTGCTGCCGATCTTATTTCTAGTTTAATTGCTAGCAATGAAGCAAAATCAAAGGAAAAATCAAAAACTGTACAAGGTAAATACGGTGGAAAAGTTAAGATAAAACCTAAATTTAGGAAATAACTTTTTTAACAGAAATTCATTAAAAGTTTTCAATATTACTTTAAAATTATTATAATTGTACTGAAATGGGATGGACTAATTATACACGACCTGTTGAACCTGCTGAATGGATACCGCCAATAGATTTAAATCTATACGCCAAAGGTTTGCAAGCACAACAAGAGTTTGCAGAAAAAAATATACAAGATATTACAAATAGTTTTAATAACTTGTTTTCAAGAAGTGCTTATGGACCAGATAAAAGAAAACTTAAAGAATTAGCAGAACAATTTAAACAAGAAACTGCATCTTTAAATTTAAGTAACCTTTCGGACATAAATACCTTCTCAAAAATTAAAGGCTTAATAAATAAGTATTCATCCAATCCTGAAGCAACTGCTGCTATTAAAAGAGGATCTATCTGGGATTCTGAATTAGAAAAAAAGCAAAAAGCTGAAGAAAAAGGAGAAAGCTATACTTCCCCTGCTCTTACTACTTTGGAATCTTATTTTAGTCAAGATAACTTTTATGAAAAACCAGAAGGATTAAATCTTTCCCAAGGATGGCTTTCTCCTCCTGTTCAAAAATGGATGAAAGAAACAAGAGAAGCGGTAAAGAAAAAAGTTTTAAATACAAAAACAGGAGTACTTGAGGAAATAATAGATCCGACAGAAGCAAGAGATTATTTTATGCAATTAGCTTCTTCTGATCCAAGATTTCAAAAACAATTAAATTGGGATTTTCAACAATCTACAAAAGGTACAGATTGGGATACCGAAGGTCAGAAATATATAAATCAAAAAATACAAGAAAGAAAATTAGAAATAAATCAAGCAAGATTGTCTGGAGACAGAGATGGTGAAATTCTAGCAACAAGAGAATTAGAAAGGCTTGAAAAAATGGCAGACCCTTCCTTGGTAGGAAGCTCTTTACAAAGTCAATATTTTAATTCTTGGATCCAAAATGAAATGGATAAAGTTGGTTACAATATGGACATGGTTTCGTTTCAAGATTATAAACGAGATCCTGTTTACATGGAAAACCTTAGAACTTCTAATAACTTGATGGAGGCAAAAGTAAAAGCTTTTTACGATGCTGGAATTGATCCTTCTACTGGTAAACCCCTTACTACAAAAACTGGAACAGTATTACCCCCTAAATCTTCAAAAGAATCTTCAACGGCAGGAGAAAGACAAAAACAAACTGTAGTAGATGCAATTAGAAAAACTGGTAAGGTGACTCAAGATATGGTAAACTTGTTATCTGAAAAAAATGAATACGCAAATCTTTACAAAGATCAAAATACTGGAGAATGGAAGGTTAAAATAAGTTTTGCACAAGAGTATGATCCAGAAACAGGGGAACCTATCGAAATAATAAAAAAACCAGAAACAACAATAAGCTTAGAAGATTTTATAAGAAATAGAACAGGTGTAAACTTTTCATTTGGTAACGTACCTGGTAAACCTGATGTATCTGATGAATCTGAAGAGGGTACTCCTCAAAAACAAACACAATCTACAATTAAAATAGAAAAACCCTAAGTAATGGTAGATAATTATTCTAAACGATTATACAATCAATTAAATTCCATAGATCCTTCTTATGGAAAAGATGTCCCTTTTTCTAAATTTCAATCTTCAATAAAAGATAAAAATTATGCAAATCGGCTTTATAATCAGTTATCTGCTATTGATCCATCTTATAAAAAAGATGTAAGTTTTGATAAATTTTATTCTTCTGTAAATCCTCAAGAAGAAAAAGGGTTTCTTTCTAAAGCTTGGGAGAACATTACGTCTGGACAAGGTATATTTGGAAAATCTGGAGCAGTACCTTTAAAACCAGGATACAAGTCCGAACCTTCTATAGTAGAAAAATGGTTTGATTCTTTTTCACCAAGTCAAGAAGAAAAGAAAGATGTAACAAAAGATTTACAAAATCCCCCTTTTCAAAAAGAACCTGCTCTTAATTTAGATCCTATATCAAAAGCAAAAAAAGATAATGATGAAATAATAAATCCGTTTAAAGAGTTTAGAAAATTTGTACCCGATCCAACAAATAAATCTGATTCTTTAAATGTAGGATTTGATCTAGATAAGTTTCTTTATGAACCAACTAGAATAAATGTTCCTGATCCCAATAACCCAGAAGGAGGACAAATACAAGTTCCTTATATTAATCAACCAAAGAACTTAGATAAGCCTACATTAAAATCTCAAATAGTAAACTTTAAAAAAGAAAAGGAAGATGAAATAAAGAGATTAAATGCAGAAAGATCAGCTAAATTATCAAATGCTTATCAAGAGGGTTACTCAAAAGAAAAAGCCGTCTTAACACCTCTATACCAAAAACAAGTTGAAGTAGATAAAATAAATGCCGAATACGATCAAAAAATAAAAAACGTAGAAAAAGCTTATAAGGATTTAGATGAAAACATATTTCAAAATCTATTAACCAAAGTTCAAAATGAAGAACAGTTTTCATATAGATTTCCTACTGGAAAAACTTTACAAGAAGAAAAAGCAAGTTTAGAAAGATCAAAAGCGTATACTGAAAGTTTAAACAACCAGGAAAAAAATGCAAGATTAAGAGATGCAGCAGAAGATGTTATAGAGTCTGAAAACATTGACAATGAAAAAAATCTTCAGAGCACTTTAGATAGATACTATGCTTCTTCTAATTTATTTGGAGAAGCACCTTCTCCTAATTTTGTTACAGCTAATCCTTTGTCAAAAGAATCAAAAGAGTACAAAGGAACAGTTAAGCAATTGGCTATAAATAAAAATGTTTTAGAGAATTATAGTGAGAGAAAAAAACAACTTGTTGATGCTTTAGAAAAAAACAAAGCCAATTTAGAAAAAGATTTACAAGAAAATGTTTATTCAAAAGGCTATAAAATAAGTGACCTTACTCCAGAATCTCAAAATCAAATTGCTAAACAAGAACAGCAGTTTGAAGAAATGCAAGCTATTATAGATTTATATGATGTTAACATAGATTTAGCAAACAAAAGAAATAACATTCTTTTATCAGACATAGGTTCATTTAAAGAGTTTATAAATTATCGAGCCGAGCAAGAAAAAATAAATAGACTATACCAAGAAAATCCTTTAACTACATTTACTTATTCTTTTGCTAAAGAGTTTGGAACTAGATTAGGTTCATCTTTACAAACAGCTTCTACTTTAAATATACTTGCACAGAAAAAACTTGGAAATATTTCTTCGGAAGAAGCAGATTTTTATTTAAAAACAATACCAGAAGTTTCTGAAAGAAATGTATATGTTCAAAAACTTGTAGAGGATAAGGAAACTGGTCAAATGGTTTATAAGAATCTTAAAGACGTAGAATCCGTTTCTATATTTAATGAAAAGGGAGAATATAAACCTATAGGAGATTGGGTTGAAAACTGGGACGCATTAGGTTATACAATGTTAAATACTACAGCTGAATCTGCAATGATTGGTTTTACAGGTTTAGCAGTAAGAAAAGGTTTATATCAATTGGGTAAAGCTGCAACAACAGGTTTAGCAACAGAGCTTGGAGTACTTGAAGCTATAGATGCTTCAACTGTAGGTTTATCAAATCTTAACAAAGCAAAACTTTTAGGTTTACAAGGTTTAAAAAAATCAGCAGTTTGGACAGCAGATGTTTCATCAATGGTTCCAGCAACTACGGTTCTTTATTCTCCAGAAATAATAAAAACAGAAATAGATAAAGGGTTATCTGTAGAAGACGTTGCTTCAACTGCATCACTTCGTTTGCTTGCTGAAAACGTAGCAGAAAACTTATTCTTTGATGATGTTAAATTTATAGACAATCTTTTAAAATCTGGAACAGTAAAAAACTTTACAGAGCTTTCAAGGTCTGAAGCTTACAAATTGTTAATGGATAAAGTTTCTATTGCTACAGTTGGAAGAGGTTTAAGTAATTTAGAATTCAAAGCTTTATTTACAGGTAAAGGTTTGAAAAACCTATTAAGTAAAGAAAACTATCAGTATTTATTAAAAAGAAGTCTTCCAGAAAAAACAAAATATTTAACACTTGGCGTTGGTTACGGTTTAGAAACTTCTGGGAAAGAATCAGGAGAAGAAGTTGCTACAAATTTATTTAATAACTTAATAGATACTTGGCGTCAATCAGAAGATGAATCTTATAAACCCGATCAAGCGTTTACTATAGAAAATCAAGTAAACACAGTAATTCAAACAATGGCATCTATGTTGCTTTTGGGCGGATCTTCTGGTTATCAACAAGCCAAGCAAAAAGGTATAGAAAGAAAATACAATATAGATTTGGCTGCATACAACGTATCGCTTAATCCAAATATATTTAAAGAAAACCTTTACAATCAATATGCCCAATCTCAAAAAACTCAAAACCCAATGAGTAACGATGAATTATCGTTACGAATGAGTGAGATAGATAGGTTATCAGAAATTTACAAATCTTTAGGGTTTTCCGATGAAAAAACTAAAGAAAATGTTAAAAAAGAATTAGAAAAACTTACAGCTGAACAAGGTTTACCAAAAGAAAAAATAACAGATCTTATATCAAACGAATTGTTAAAACAGGCAGAAAAAAATGTAAGGAATACAGAATTCCAAACATTTAGAGAAGCTTTAACACAATCCGAACTTCAAAATGCGTTTGTTGCAGCGAAGACAGAAAAAGAAAAACTTGAACTTGCTGAGAAAATAGATAAAAGCATTGAAAAAATACAGGATCTAAAAGATCAAAGAAGAATTCAACAAGATAATTTTATAAAATTACAAAAAGAAGAATTTGGAAAAGAATATGATCAACAAAGAAAAATGCTTTCTAACATTGTAGAAAACATTGATGACTTTGTTGGATCTTTAAACAGCATAGATGAATTACAAGAAGTAATAGATAAAGTAGAAACATACCAAGATGTTTCAGATGAAGCAATTAAAGCTTATTATTCAATAATAAATGTTGCTTTAAAAAACAAACAATACGAACTTCTTTCTAAAGGAGAAAAGGGTCTAACTCCTCAGCAACTA
>Ga0214917_10004199_pt1 | contig 16185 bp, 28 predicted proteins | sample LL_1208_BB_MetaG_FD_177983 | JGI IMG/M metagenome (GOLD analysis project Ga0214917, IMG submission 177983) | Freshwater microbial communities from Lake Lanier, Atlanta, Georgia, United States - LL_1208_BB | ecosystem: Environmental > Aquatic > Freshwater > Lake | place: USA: Georgia | collected... | reverse complement strand
CACGCATATTTTAGTTTTTTTTTCATATATAAATTTTTAAGTTATTACAATTTTCACAATTCATCAGTAATTTATTACTTTTGAGTTGTGTTTTTTTTATAATATTTTTTTGTACATTTGTGAAAAAAAAGATATGTTTATTGAATTGTTAAGAGACAAAAAAATAGCAGGAACAGAAATAGAAACCTGCATAGAAGATGTTAAAGAAGGTAAAGAAACAAAATATTTAATTTCTTTTTTGATCGAAAAGAAAGAAAATAAAAAATTAGTCTTTAGTTTTAATGATATTTATCAGTTGTATAATTCTTTTAAAATTTTTTGGGTTCAGCATTCCAAAAAAATCAATAAATTAGAAAAAGATAAAGAAGAATTTAATAAATTTGTTTTTGAAAAATTTCAGCTTTGGTTTTCGTCCTATGACGAGGTTTCTGGGCAAAAAAGAAATGAGTTTTTTATTAACATATTAAAAAATGGAAATTTCAGATCTGATCAAATTGATAAATGGATAGATCCTGCTGGAGAATTTGAGTTTTCTAGTTTAGACGATTTTACATTAACCGAATACGCAGAAGAATTTTTTTTAACTATTCTTTTTGATATTTTTGTGTATTGGAATGAAAAATCAAAAAAAAAAACAAAGCAATAAATAAAAACGATAAATTGCTAAATCTTGGGTTTTCTATTTTTAAACCTTCTAATATTGAAGAATACGATGAGGTGCACGAAAATATGGAAGCGTTAATTGATCTAGGGGCATTAATTGTAGAGAAAGGGCTCTTGATGTTTTGGCAAAAAATAAATGAAAAACAATGAATGGTGTAGATTTTAGCATTAATTTAATTGATAATTTTTCACAAACTTTAAAAAAAGTAGATGAAAAATTTAAAGGGAGTTTCAAAAGGATGTCAGACCAAGTAAAAGGTTTGTCAAGCCAATTTTCGGGGATGCAAACTGCAATAGCTGGAATTGGAGTGGCAGCTTTTACAAAAAAAATCATTGAAGCTACAACGAACGTGGAAAAAATGCAGATAAAACTTGCACAAACTTTTGATAAAGATTTTGGGGCGGGTTACGGATCAATGCTATATGAAGAAATCAGGAAGGTGCAAGAAAGCTCGGAAATAAGCAGAAACACCTTTATAGAATACGCCAACCAAATGAAATTTGTTGAGGCAAAAGGAGGAGATCTTGTCGATGTTATGCGGCAAATGTCGGACATTTCAAGAGGTAACGAGGGAAATTTTGCAACTCTTGGAACGGCTTTAAATAAATTATCACAAGACTATGCGTATAGCGAAAAAATGCAAAACCAATTTATTTCAATGGGTTTTAACCCACTTTTGGAAATAAGCAAAAAAACGGGCGAAAGCATAGACAGCTTAAAAGTAAAATTAAAGGACGGGGCGATTGGATACGATCAAATACGTGCAGCCATGCGATCTGCTACTAGTGAGGGAGGAGATTTTGCAAATCTTTCTGAAAAAATTTCTGCTACATTCGGCGAGCGGTTGAATAGTCAAATAGCACGTTTTCCTGATATTTTAGCGAAAATGGGGGGATCTTTGTCAAAACGACTTGATCCAGTTTTAAGGTCCATAGAAAAATTTACCGATAAAATCATGGACGGAAAAATTAATTTAACACTTTTCACAAATGTTTTGTCAAATTTCACAGTGGTAGGTCTTGGGGCGGTGGCAGCCATGAAAGCTTTTAATTTTGTTGCTCAGATGAACCCTTTCGTTAGAATAGCAAGCGGTGTGCTTTTGTTGGGTTCTTACTTGGCCGAAGTCGTAAATTGGGGGACAAGGTTTAAAGAAATTTTTGAAAACTTTGGAAGTGGTAAAACTTCTGCTGGGCTGGTCTCGATAGGAAAATTAATCTCCGAAGTAATAACTAAGCCTATACTTGCTTTGCTTGATCTATTGACTTCAATTATTCCAGGTAATTTTGGAGAAAAAATTAATGCTGGCGTTAAAAAATTAATTGATTTCAACGACAAACGTTTCGGAAATATTCCAGCTCAAGAAGAGGAAAAAGTAAAAACAAGATCAGATTTTGTTTTCAAGCCCAAGCCTCCTATAGGGGGGGGATTATTGAAAGACCTAGAGGAATTTGACGCTGGAGTAGGTAAAAATAAAATAACTGGCGGTAATATTACTAGTAATAACATAACAATACATAGCTTAGTAGGATTAGCGGTAACAAACATGGAAAGTAGAGAAATTGACGAAAACAAAATTGGAGCGGCAATGACAAATGTACTAGTTAGAGAGGTTGCACAATTTAGGGGAGTATGAGATCTAATAAGCCTTTATTATCAGTAATTATCGATGCTGTATTAGTAGTCATTAAGCCAATTCTTAGGAGAGCTGTTAGCATAGATTTTGTTAAAATCATTTCCGTAGATAAACAAAAAATGATCGCAACGGTTGAAAGTTACGAAGACAAAGGGCAGTACAAAGTACCGCTTGCATTGGACAGCAATTTACAAACGGCTTGGATAAGTCCAAAAATTGATACAAATGCTTATGTTTGTGCTAATAACGGGGAGAAATATTTTGTAAAATTTGAGCAAATAGAAAATATAGTCATTGGCCATGGAAATACTGTTCAAGGGGTAATAAAAATCAAGGAGCAGCAAGATGAAATAAACAAACTTAAAGACAAATTGAACGAATTAACAAGTAAATTTAATAATTTGCAAAATGACTACAAAACACACAACCACACACACCCACAAGGAAACACCATTGCTCTTGTAATGCCTTTTATCCAGTCAGATCAGCAGGAAGCCGCTGCTATAAATAAAGGTAATTATGAGCTGGGTGGTATAATTCAAGTAAAGTATTAAAAAAATGAGTAGTATAAAATTAAATTCATACAACCAAGAAAACCCGTTTGATATTGCGATAAAAAATGGATCAATTTATTTTGGCAGTGATCCAACGTATAAAGCAACTTCTGTTTTTTTGCTTGGTAGCCAAACGATTGCAAATGATTTAGGGGAAGAAACAGAAGAATTAGGAGGAGAAATTTTAATGGATCAATCTTTTTTTCCAAATTTTGAACAATTTAAAAACACTGATTTTTTCGAAAGCATAGACCTTCTCAAAGAAGAAGCCCAAGCAGGGCTTGAATATGTAGGAATAATTGATTTTGCAATTAATTTAGAAAAAAATCAAAATAGTTTAACAATCGAGGTTACGCCTCAAGGTTCTGAAACTGTTACTATTAATTTGTGAAATGTTAAGCTTAAATTCAAGAATAATAATTGGAAATCTACGACTTCCCACTGTAATATCAGTCAAGATTGTGGAAAGCCAAGAATTGCTTATTGACTACGCAGAAATAGAAGTTTTTCGGTCTGGTAAAGATTCAAAAGGAAAAGAAATACAAGATTTTTTTTCAGTTGGCGACAAAGTAGAAATTAATTTAGGTTATAATGGGAATTTAAAAAATTATTTTAAGGGATTTTATACAAAAGCAACTACTAGTGAGCAAAGCATTAAATTTTTATGCTATGACGAGGGATGGCAATTTGAAGGATTAACAACTGAAAAATATTATTTTTTAGAAAAAACAACTTTTAAAAAATTATTTCAAGAAATTGCCCCAAAAATTCCGCTTAATATTGTCGATGCCGATATAGGAGACTGGGAGATAGACAAAGGAGTTAAAATATTTGATGTTATTGAAGAGTTAAAGCAAAAATTTGGCATTTTCCCTTATTTTCGTGATGGAGTTTTGATTTTTAACAAGTTTGATTTAACTCAAACTTTTATTGCGGATTTTCAAAAAAATTGCGTAAAACGTAGAAATGACGGCGGCATTTTGATCGATTACGGGCTAGCTGTAGGCTCGCATGTAGAAGGAAGATCTAGGGTTCAAGAAAATGGAAAAACAACGCAAATAATTTCTTATTATTCTCAGCAAGGCTCTTCAAGTGTTCGTCCGAATGGCACTTGCTTAGGGCAAGTAGAAATTCCCAATCTTACTTTAGAAAAACTTAATGAAATCTTAAAAATAAGGTATGAAGCCTTTAATACTTCTGGAATAGTTGGAGAAATTGAAACCTTAGGAATGCCAAGAGTTCAGCATGGGATGGTTTGCAAGATAATTGACAAATATAGAGCAGATCTTAACGAAAAACAAGTGTATATTAATACTGTTCAAGTTGATTTTAACAATAATGATGTTTTTTGTCAAAAAATAAAATTAGGAAAACTAAAATAATGCTTAAAGATCCAAAAAAATATAGATATATTGTAGGAATTGATCCATCTATTTCTTCTAATAATTCAAAAAAAACAGGGATTTGCATTTATGATCAGCAAGATAAAAAATTTAATATTTTTGATATCAATGCGGCAGACATGATAGTTAATCAAATTAAAGAAAACACTTTTTTTGAATTGCCAAAAGAAGAGTGCTTGGTTTTGATTGAAAACAGCAACCAGTCAAAAAGAATAAGAACAGGGTATAACTCCAGATACTCGGCTAGAATTAATCAAAATGCAGGTAAAAACTTAGGTGTTTCTGAGTTAATTTGTCAGATTTTTGAAGTTGCTAAAATTAATTTTAACTCTTTGCCACCTAATGGATACAGCAAGTTATTTGAGGATGGTGATTTTTTTAAGCAGTTGCTTGGATTTGAAAAAAAATACAATAAAGACGTAAGAGCGGCAGTAGCCATAATATATAAAAATGTTTTATGAAAAAAATGATTGTTAGCAGAGATCTTGTCCCCGCAAATAAATTAGAGTGGGGTACTCCCAGCCAAACCACAATTACTGGATTTTCAAAAGAATTTACTTTTTTTTCAGTTGAATGCCCTGATAGGTTTTTAGAAATAAGGCCTTCCCTCAAGCAACATGGAAATACAGCTATCCCTACTGGGATATATGACGGTGAGCTAATGGATCATCCTGGATTTGGATTTACTTTTCTTCTCCACAATGTACCTAATTTTTCAAGGGTTTTTTTCCCTCACGTAGCCAATTCAAAGGAAGACCTTGCGGGTTGCTTGGGTATTGGAGACAATCCAAAAGAAATAGTAAGCGAAAAAACAAAAAAAGATGTTTATTTTGTTGAAAATTCAAAAAAAACAAAAGAGAAGTTTAACGAGTTTATCAAAGAGCTTATTGGAAGGGGGGAGTTGAAAATAGGAGACAAAATAAAAATTGAGGTTAAAAGAAAAACAGTTATTAACAATTAAGTGTTGAAAAGTTTTTTTAAAAAAGTATTGTTGTTTAAAAAAAAGTTTGTATATTTGTGCTATAATAAATCCTTTTTAGGATCAAAACATTGAAAGATTGGAAATAAGAGGCCATTCAAATTCAATACATTAAATTAATTTTCATATTTACCCAGTAGCCCTAAAAAGTTGCTGGGTTTTTTATTAACAATTAAGTGTTGAAAAGTTTTTGTTTTAAAATATTGTTATTTAAAAAAAAGGTTGTATATTTGTGGTGTAACATAAATAGAAATGAACAGAATAATAAAATTTAAAGTTTGGAATCAAAGAACAAGAGAATTGCTTTTTGTAAATGAGATAAACGGGAATTTTCATGTTTTAAATAACAAAGATTTTGTTGTAATGCAATATACTGGACTGCAAGACAAAAACGGAAAAGAAATTTATGAGGGGGATATTCTAAAATTTATAGATTTTAACAATCAAGACAGACCAGAAATCTGCACTGAAGTGCAGTGGATTTTTAATTTTGATTGTGGAGGATCGCCTTTTTTATTCCCATTTCACAACATAACATGTGGGTCATATAAAGAAGAAGGGAGAATTGCTTTAACCACTTTCGCAACTCCACCATCAAAATGCGAAGTTATAGGAAATAAATTTATGACCGATATTTGACTAATAAGAAGCTTTTCATAAATCATTTTAATTATTTGCATATAATTAAATGTAAAACCATTCACAGATAATTTATTTTTTGTGAGTGGTTTTTTTTATTAACATAAAATTGTTAATAACTTTTTCAAATAAAGTATTGTTATTTAAAAAAAAGGTTGTATATTTGTGGCGTTATAATATATAAAATATGATAAGAAAACTATTAGAATGGATATTGGGAATTGATTTTTCGTTATGTAAACATGATTTTGTTTTACAAGAAAGATCGGGGGTGTTCGATCCTAACTCATCTGGTAGATACAATGAACATCCTCAAAAAATAAAATTTTTATATTTCTGCAAAAAATGTGGAAAAGAAAAAATAATAACCATTAAATAAAAACAACAACTATAAAAGTGTGAAAAAGCACGCACGCTGTCTAAAGAAAACAATATATTGGGATATAGCTCAGTGATAGAGCAGGAGACTGTTAATCTCTTGGTCGTAGGTTCGAATCCTGCTATCCCAGCTTTTAAGATAAATAAAAGATGTAAAAAAATATCAAAAATTTTAGATTATTAAAAAATAATTTGTATATTTGCATAAAATTGCTGTCTGGTAGCGGCGATAATTAAGACTTTTTTTAAATTACATTCAAACCTAATGCCGAGGAGACTACCAGCTCCAAAGCATTAGATTTTTTTTTATTATTATGAACATAAAAAACGTTCTTTCTACCAATGCCCATTGGCAGGTCAATAAACATTTAAGTCGAGTATTTGGCGATCTTAGAGCAGCTGTTTTACTTTCGGAGTTGATAGATTGCTACCTGTTTTTCGAAAAAGAAAACAAATTAGAGGAATACAACGGAGACATGTATTTTTATGAAACTTCAGAGAAAATGGAAGAAAAAACAACGCTTTCTTATCGAGAGCAAAAAACAGTTATTTCCATTTTGGAAAAAGCTGAGGTGATAAAAACTAAACGAATGGGAACTCCCGCTAAACTATATTTTTCTGTTTGCGAAGACAATCTTTTGAAAATATCTAAAATTTTAAATTGTTGAACATTAAAAAATAATTTGTATATTTGCAATACCAACCACTAAAGAAAAAAATAATATAATTAAGCCTTGCGTTTAGAATGCTTCGTGGTTGGGGTATCTTTCGCAGGGCTTAATTTTTTTACAAAAACCAACCACTATGACAAAAGACACTTTTTATTTTTCCCACGATTATAATGCGAGAAATGATGTTAAAATTAAAAAATTACTAGCTAAACACGGTTATCTAGGCTATGGTTTGTTTTGGGCGATTATTGAAGACTTGTATAATAATACGAACGTATTACGATTGGATTACGACACTATTTCGTTCGATTTACGGTGCGATAAAAATATTATTTACTCAATTATTCACGATTTTGATTTATTTGTGTTTGACGGTGAAACTTTTGGTAGCTTATCGGTACAAAAAAGATTAGAAGAAAGAAATGCAAAAAGTGAAAAAGCACGAAAATCAGTGCTTAAAAGGTGGGAAAATAAAGAAAAAAATACGAACGTATTACAAACGAATAACGAATGTAATACTATAAAGGAAAGGAAAATAAATGAAAATAAAAAAAAAGAAAATAATATTTTTTTAGAAAAAAAAATAAATTCAGACCATTCTCTTGATGTCGAGAAAATGGTAAACAATGAAAACTATCGTTTTGCTGATGCCAACAATACGATAAACAATGAAGGCTATCGCCCAAAAGCTGAAGAAAAAAATTACCCCCCTATTTCGGCCGCCCCCCCCATAAAAAAAGAGGAAAAAAATGAGAATGATTTTAAGGCTGTTTTAGGCGGGGAAAAAGTAGAGGAAGTAGAATATATCGCCAACGAAGAAATAGGAGGTAAAAAACGGAAGAAAAATAGCAAAAAACAAATTGAAAAATATATCAATGAATTTGGGCAATGCGTTTCGCTAAATGAAAAAGGAAAAGAGGTTCGGTGGTTCGGCGTAGATGATAGCCAAAACGTTGGGCTGACAATGGCGGAGATGGAGAATTTAAAAAATAAATACGGTTATGATAAATCGTCTTTTCTGTCAGGAATTGAGATGTTTTCGAATTGGAAGTTGCAAAATCCTGAAAAAGCCGATAAAAAGAAAAGTGATTATCTCCCTATGGCTGGAGGAGGATGGGTTTATAAAGAGCTACTTAAAATGAAAAAAATTAACAATAATCAAGAAAAAATTGATAAAATAGATAAATACGAAAAATTAATTAATGAAACCTTGAAAAAATATGAAAAATAAAGAAAAAAATACACTCATTGTGTACGAAAAATATGAAGTAAGTTGCGGTAATTTTTTAGAAAAAACTAAAATAATTGAAATTCATCCTGATGATAGGTCTATGTTACCATACATGCAGAAAAATCCAATATTAATAAACGTTTTTAACAAAGCGGAAAAAAAAATATACCAATTATTATCGGAAGAAAACGGCAGGAAAAATGCGTTAATTGATATTTTAAGAATTATCGAAAAAACATTAAAAATGGTCAGTGCCAGTATCGATCAAGATGCTTTGGTTTGTGTCGCAGAAGAAATTTTAAAAGATTTCTATTATCTAAATATTTCTGAAATTAACCAAGCGTTAAATGACGGATGGAAAAAACTTTTTAAGAAAAATGTCGATCAAAACATTAAAATACAAGCTGCTTCTATATACGCTTGGGTCAAACAATATGATTATGCAAGGGCATTAGCTATTGAAGAAGCACGGGAAAGGGAAAATACCGATTTTAAAAATAAAAAAGAGCAAGAAGAAAACGAAGAAGAAAAAGCCACACAAGAAAATTGGCTTAAATTCAGAAAAATGTTTGACGAAAGATCCCAAAAAAACAAAGAGGAAGAAGAGAAGAAAGAAAGAGAGCCAAGAGAAGCCATAAGAAAATTACAAGAAAAATATAAAAATCTAATTGAAAAATGAAAAAAGAAGAAATAGAAGAAATAAAAATATTTAAAGAGGCTGTTTTTTTGAGAAAATTAAAAACCTCAACACTCTTGCAAGACAATTACTCGGTTACTATCGCTCAAGATTGCTTAGGATATAATTTATATACTTTCGATTTAATTGCTTTATGTTCTGCGAAAAATATATATATTATTGTTAAATGTTTTGAAAAATACTATTTGCATCCAATTGATAGCTCTAATATTGACTATTCAAAAGAATATTTTTTTAAAAAAATAAAAAATAATTTAGAAGACGAAGAAAAAGAGTTTTTTGAATTTGATTTTGAAAAAATACAAGATTCGATTTACAGGCTTTTTTTAACAAATTGTCCTGAATAAAAAAGTTATTAACAACCAAAAAATAATTGTTGAAAACTTTTTTAAATAAAGTATTGTTATATCAAAAATAGTTTGTATATTTGTGGTGTAATTAATAAATAAATAAAAATATGCCGTACATAGAAATAAGCGAAGAGATTGATGTAAATTATTTTTACAATCAATGCTGTGATTACGAGAAAAAAGAACTTTTTGAACTTCTTAAAGAGGAGGATTTTGTTAAAGAAAGTATTTTTGACGATGTTGATATCTATACAGATAAGGAGTTAATATCCAAATTAAAATTTATCGCAGAAAACAGTACTTGTGTTTTATCGGAAGACTGGAAGGCGAAAATTAATGAAGCATATGAAATTTTAACCAAATAAATACGATGAAAAATAAAATACCAAAAGAAATGATAGAAACATTTTTTAAAAAAAATATTGCAGATCAATTTATTTCTAAAAAGCTTTTAGATTTTTACTTGCATTATGGAAATGTAAAAAACGCAAATAAGCACAGGATACCGATTTCAGAAGGCGAATTGTTGGAATTTGAAAAAAAGTTAAAAAAAGAAGAAAAAAAATGGCAAGATAAAGTTGATTACACTCTTGGGCAGCATAAAATATACATAATGGATCGTGCAGGAGCTACTGGATTGGATCGAGAGCTTTTAAGACAGTCAGATTTAAACAAAAACTATAATTTATTTTAATATGCAAAAATTTTATAATATTGCTTTTTCTTACGAAGAAAAAAAAATAAAAAAACATAAATGCGATGTTTCAATTGATTTTGATGGGGCTGCTTATGTTGTTGCAGATAACACTGATTTTAGCAAACATCAAATGGTTGAAATAGATCCTCAACAGTGTTTTATATTTTTTAATTTTGACAAATTTTACATTTTAGAAAAATATAAAAAAAACAAGTTTAAATACATGGTTTTTTGCATTGATATAGAAAAAGAAAAAATAAATAAAAATGAGTTAAAAGATTTTGCATTTGCGTTGTTTAGTGGTTTAATTTTAGAAAATTTTGAATAATTATGAAAAAAATAAAAATAAAAGCAGAAATAGAGTTTGATACTTGTATTTACGAAGTTGAAGGATTACAAAATAAAACAAATGAAGAAATTGCAAAATATTTGTTACATGATATTGGATATCAATTATATAACATTTCTAATTTGTATATGTGCAGTTTTGTCAAAACAATGACTAATGATGATGGTCAAGATCTTGGATTGGAGACCGAAAATGTTAAAATTATCAATTTTTCAACTGAAGAAATATTAGACAAAAAATTTATAAACTCTTTAAAAAAATAAAAAAAATGTCAAGCTTATTATTTTGGTTTTTTGCAGTGGTTTTTGGAGCAGTTTTGCTTTTTGCTGGGCTTGTTTTTATTTGGATCTCGAAAGAGGCGATAGAAAATGTTTGGATTAAGTTGGTTTACAGAAAAAAAAGATAAAAAATAAAAAAAAATGATTAAATTTATTAAAAAAACGAGGTGGTATGCATGGCTGTTTTTAGCGTGGTTAGTTTGTGCCGTAATTTATTTTTTCCAAGAAAAAAATTATTATGCCGCTTTTTTTTGTGCGGCTTTTCTTTTTATGTTTTTTGTTTTTTATTATTGTATGGACAAGCTGGAATATGATATCGATAAAATGAAAAACCTATTAAACGAGCGGCAAGGTTCAGAATTTGAAAATGCAGTTGCTTTTGAGAATATATATAACAAGCATGAAAATTTAATTTTAGAAAACTTTGAACTTAAATCTGATTTGTCTAAAAAAAAATTGGAAATAGAGGAATTAGAAAATGATAAAAAAAGTCTGAAATCATTGTTAATGAATGTAATGGATCCAAATTTTTATTTGATAACAATTTTAGCCGAAAACAAAGATTTTTTAAAAATGTGTGATGATCTTTTAGTAGAGGGCAAAGAAAAATACCCAAATGATGATTGGGAGAAGATCGATTTTAAAGAACATTTTAAAAAAGCCAAAGGGCATTTAGAGAAAGAAATAAAAGGAGAAATATCAGACCATTGTGCACCTCACGGGGTTTCTGCATTGGTGAGGATGATTTTTGGCATGATCAACAAATATAAAAAATAGAAAAAAGGTTTATTAGATTTTTACCCAGTAGCCGTAAAAAGTTACTGGGTTTTTTTATTAACAAAGTATTGTTAATAACTTTTTGATTTAATGTATTGTTATTTCAAAAAAAAGTTGTATATTTGCAATGTAATAGAGGAATAAAAAATGAAAAAAACAGATCGTTTAAAAGAAAAAAAATCGACATTGTTAAAACAATTGCTTCAAGACATTTTTAAAAAAGAAAACGATTATACGGACGAAGACATTAAACGCTACCACGAAGAAATTTACAATGCGTGTGGCTTAGAAAAACCAAAAGTAATAATATTAGATAGTCCTTTTTTGTGCAAAAAAGCTTGTTTGGTTTTTTCAAAAATTGATAAATTTATAAAAGATGAAACAAAAAAATACTGCAAAAAAAATGACAAAAAATATCTTTTAGATCATTTGTTTGAGAATTGGCATAATTTATTAGATGGTAATTACTTTGATAATTATAGCCCAAATAAAGATTATGTTATAAAAGTTTTGGATAGTCATGTAAAAAAACATATAGAAAATGCTGTAAACCAAAATCATTCACTTTTTGAAAAAGTATCTAATTTTTTTGTTTCGAATTTTAAAAAAGAAAAAAAATTGTTAGAAAACAACAAGTTTGGCGTTATTAATAGTTTTTTTATAGAGAAAAAACAAGAAAATATTCTTGAATTGGTTTTTGAATTGTATAAATTTTATAAGTATTTTTACGATCCTTTTGATTTTCATGATACTCAATATCTTTTAACTCATACTCAATATCTTTTAACTCATTCAAAAAAACAAGAATATTATACATATATTAATCATTATTCAGAAATTCAGCACGGTTTATTAGATGTTTTAAAAAATTTTCACGGAATAAACATAAGGGATTTTTCCATGTTTTTTTGTCATCTTGAAGAATTAATCGATAAAATAAGGTTTTTCCAGGACTCATGTCTGTTATTTACAAGATTAGTAGATTGTATTGATTTTAAGTCATATTTAGTAGATTATATTGATTTTAAGCCATATATTGAATATATTGCTTTTTACAACATTTTTATTTGTTCCGCTGGATCTCTACAGCAAGATCAATATGTTTTTGTTTCGAGAATTGGCAATAAAAAAGTTTCATCACAAAACAGAATACTACATAGCGTAGATGATTATGCTTATAAATTTTTAGACGGAACTGGATTTTATTTTTTTCGAGGGCAACGTGTTCAAGAAAATTTGTTTAAATCGCTTTCAGAAAAAAAATATACATTTCAAGATTTTAAACATGAAAAGAACGAAGAAATAAAATCTTTAGTACTAGCTTTTTACGAAGAAAAATTTGGTTCTGATTTTGTTTTTAATTTTATATCGAAAAATTTAATGGAAGTAGATACTTTTGTTCATAAAAAAAGCGAAAAATATTTAGAAGGAACTAAAGGAATGAACATAGGAGTTTACACCTTGTTTAAAGACAAAGACAAAAACGTAAAATTTGCTTACGTCAGATGCTATTGTCCTTCGACTGATAGAATGTTTTTTTTAGGTGTTAATCCCATTCATAATGATGCGAAAAACGCTATAGCAAGCTTATGCGAAGTGCCTAGAGAACTCAGAAAGCATTTATTGTCTATAAGAAGACAAGGAGAGATTTTTAGTTTTACTTTTGATTCTGAAGGGACTCAAAAACTAAAAGAAAATAAAATAAATTTAAAATATACGGTGTCTTTAAATGGAGATGAGTATTTTGATAAAATGGAATACGAATATTAATATTAAATAATAAATTATTATGGTTTTAGAATTAGAAAAACAAGAGAAAAAAGAAGTGAATGTTGCTGCAAAATCTACAAGCGGTCATTATGTTAAAAATTATCAAAACATTGTATGTTTAGATGAGGTTAAAGAAGCGTATTTTGTGGAAGGTGAAAGTGTATTAACTACTAAAAACCATACTACATTAAAGATGAAAAAAGACTGTTTGATTATGCCTCAAAACGTATATAACCCTTTTTCAAAAAATTTTGAAAGATCAAGAGATTAAAATATGAACTTGAAAAAAAAATTGAAAGAAGAAAAAAAGTCAATTTTCTTTTCTTTTATCACGACTATTTTAGGTTTGTTGCTACCTTCAGAAATATTTGATAATATTGGATTTTTTGGCGTAATGATTACAAGTTTTATAATTTTACAATTATTGTTTAAATCAAAAAGTCATTAAAAATATATTGTTAATAACTTTTTTAAATAATGTATTGTTGTTTAAAAAATAGTTTGTATATTTGCATTAGTATCAGTTCCAAGAGCCAAAGACTTAATATTTTGTCTTTTCATTATGACTTTTTTTTATATAAATTAACTATAATAAAATAAATTGTCATGTCTGCCCAGTAGCCATAAAAAGTTACTGGGTTTTTTTATTAACATAAAATTGTTAATAACTTTTTTAAATAATGTATTGTTATATCGAAAATAGTTTGTATATTTGTGCTGTAATTAATAAATATTAAAATGGAAAAAATACTAATAGGAGGTCAAGCACTTAGAGAATTGGGATCTAGCCGATACACCAATGATGTTGATTATTTGATTTTTGACGAAAATTCTAATAAAATGTTTATCAAAAATGAAGAAAAAAACGAAGATTATCTTAACGCCGCAGCCAGCGATTTTTTCAATGAAATCTATAAAATAGAAAAAAATAATACTATTGCAAGTGCAGATAGCCTGCTCGAACTTAAGGCTTATAGCTGGGTTCAGCACCTACAAAATGCAAACTGGAAAAAAGCGGCAGATTGTGAATTTGACATGGCTTTTTTAATGCGTGAAAAAGGAGCAAAAATGCCTAAAATCGTTAAAAAATATGTTTCAAAATCTGAATGGGCAGAAATTGAAAAAGAAATTTTACAAATTAAAAAATAAATAAATAATATGGAAGAATTATTAAAATCTTTAAAAAAACTACAAATCAATTTAAAAGTACCAAAAGAACAAAGAAATAATTTTGGCAAATACAATTACAGAAGTTGCGAGGACATACTCGAAGAGGTCAAAAAAGTATTAGACAAAGAAAATGATTGTACTTTGTTTTTGCAAGACGAACTTGTAATGCTTGGCGGAAGGTTCTATATTAAGGCGACCGCCACATACACGAACGGGAAAGAAAATATCTCAGTAAGTGCTTACGCTAGAGAAGAAGAAGAAAAAAAAGGAATGGACGGTTCACAAATTACAGGTTCTGCCTCTTCATACGCAAGGAAATACGCACTTAATGGGTTGTTGTTAATTGACGACACTAAGGACGCTGATTTTACAAACACTGGGCAAAAAACACAGCCTAATATTTTACAAAAAACTCAGGAAAAAACAAAAATACAATTGAACGAAAAGCAATGGATTAAAACTATTGAAGCGATAATGAGCGGGGAAAAAACTATAGAGCAAGTTATAGCTGCTTGTGAATTAACAAAAAAGCAGATGTCAGAATTAGAATTTTTAGCAAAAAATGAACCATCAGAAGAAGAAAGATATTATAATGATTTAAATAAATAAAAAACTATGAAAGAAGAATATAAAAAAACAATTTCTAAAAAAGTTTTAGAAACATACGTAGAAAATTTAACAAATTTTGTTTGCTTTTTATCCATACAAGAAACGCTGGAGAATTATCATGAAATGCAAAAAATAGGAGTAAAAAAATTTATAGAAAAAACAACAAAAAAATGTTTAGAACAACTTAAAGAAATACACCAAGAATTAGAATAAAATTTATTATCTTTGCACCTGTCCTTTATACGTCCGAAAGCTCGGTTCGGGGACAGGTTTTAAACTCGCTAGAACGAAGGCTTACCAAAGCGAGGCTATGGCATCAAAGGGGGAGTAGTAACGGTAAGAGCAAAGCCAAATATTTGCTGAAAGTTGCCCCAAGAAGTTAATCATTGGCTGGTTAATTTTTCAAGCTCATGACAGCGATTCCTAAGGAATAGTTAAAAAATGAGAATGAGTTGCTAACTTTATTTTAACAAATAAGGGTAGGGTAACTCATGTCAAGTCTAATCAAGCTCAAGCCTTGGAATTGTTAAATATACAAGTATAACTAAGTAATAACTAAGTAATAAATAAGTATAGTACTTATATTAAGTATTGTTATTTTTTTTTATTTTGTATTGTTAATTGAAAATAAATACTTATATTTGCAAGTGTTTAAATTCAAAAGATGAAAACAATTAAATTAAAAAAAGACGGAACTCCAAGAAAAAACAATGCAGGGAAAAATTTCCTTCCTGAAAATATGGTTATGATGGGACTTGGCAGTATATCATTGGACAGATTATTAGTTCAAAGTAAAGCATTGGCAAAAGAAGTAAGATTTGCGGGGAGAAAGGCAGCAAGAGATAAGGCTAAGGAATTGTTAAATAATTGTTTGTTAAAATAATGATAAAAATTAGCATCAACAAAATAAAAAACAATCCAAGCAATCCAAGAATTATCAAGGATGAGAAATACAAAAAGCTTGTTAAAAGTTTGCGGGAATTTCCACAAATGCTTGAAAAAAGACCTTTAATTTGCTGCACCTCAGAAGACGGAAGTTATTACGTTTTAGGCGGAAATATGCGGGTTATATTCAAGAATTAAGTGATAAGTGTTAAACACCGATACTACACCGATTATGTCAAGTTTAGATAATTTAAAGCCAGCTTGGGAGAAAGGACAAAGCGGAAATCCTAACGGAAGACCGAAAGGAAGCCGCAACCGTTCTACCATTGCTAAGCAATGGCTCGAAGTTTCGCAAAAGATCAAAAACCCTATTACAGGCAAGGAAGAAAACCTTGAGCAGCAAGATATCATGACTTTAGCACTAATAAAAAAAGCTAGGAATGGCGATGTA
>Ga0214917_10004198_pt1 | contig 16191 bp, 19 predicted proteins | sample LL_1208_BB_MetaG_FD_177983 | JGI IMG/M metagenome (GOLD analysis project Ga0214917, IMG submission 177983) | Freshwater microbial communities from Lake Lanier, Atlanta, Georgia, United States - LL_1208_BB | ecosystem: Environmental > Aquatic > Freshwater > Lake | place: USA: Georgia | collected... | reverse complement strand
GCAATACGGCGTCGAAGTGCGGCGGACGTCGCTGCTGCGCGGATCTCCGCACCCCCTGCCACGACCACCTGATCTGCCCACGACAGGTACTCGGCGAGTAGGTCGGCGATGGTCCCGCGAAGCCCAATGCTGCCATCGCTGGTAGCAACCACGATTTCCACGACGTCGGGGAGAAGGCTAGCTGGCGGAAGATCGGCCGCTGTATCTGCCTGCTGGAGCATCGTCACACTGATCCCAGCGCTCGCTGCAGCAATTGCCAGTGCCCGAACCCACGCGAATCCTTCTCCATCAGCCAGCAACAGCAATCGCATCGTGGACTTGTTGAGTGCAATCGGCTGACCGATCGGACCGATCAGTTCAACGATCTCACCGACTCGTAGTCCGGCCAGCGCATCTTGGCCGCCGTCAGCTCGCGGCTGCAGCGCAACCTCAACACTTCCGCGAAGAAGATCAACACGTGAAACGGGGGCGACGCGCCGCACGCGATACCCACCAGACTCTGGACGAACGACATGGAGCGCGTGCCCGGGTCGCAGGCCCGCAATCAAGGTTGGCGCGCGAAACTCGAGCGCGATGCGTCCTGGGGCTAGTTCGCCAATCGCAAGAAGTTCACCGGCGACGGGCGTGTTGCCCATCGCGAATCAGACCGACGCGCGGTCGTCCCCGGCCACGCCGAGGCCCGCCACGATCGCACCAGTTGGTCGTGGCGCAAGTCCGGCAGCTGCGCGCAGTGCGGCTTCGATGCGGTCGTAGAGATCAGCGGCGCCCCAGAGCTCGACCACTTCAGAGATACTGACGCGGTCCATCGAGGCTGCGCCATCGGCATCGGTTGAGCTCATGGTGAAGCCACCTTCGCCGTCCAACACGAGCTCGGCCGCGTCGACCGTTCCCGCAAGGATCAGTGGGCCCACGGTCTGAAGCACGTTGCGATGCTCACGCAGGTAGCGGCTTAGTCGCTCAGTTGCATGTTCAATCGCCAGGAGTCGCTCGGAGCCGGCAGCCTCGGCGGCATCGGCGCAGCGGCGCGCAACCTCTTGTGAAGTCGCGGGTGCCCCCTCAGCGGGAGCGGCCTCAACTTTTGGCTTTCGTCCGAAGATCATCAGCCCGTGTACTCCAAGTCTGAAGAGAGTCGCTCGCGCAGGAACATGGAGTGGTGGCGCTCGAACATCCACTCGCCGGCGCGATGGCCGAGCGCGCGTGAGGATTCGTCGGCCTCCAACTTGTCAAGTGTTCCGTAGTCCGGAAGGTCAAACATGATCACGTTGTCAAAATCCCAGCCGTGCGCAACGTTGTACCAGCCGATGAACTTGATGCCGAACTTCTTCTCGTACTCCTTCACCGTTCGTGGAAAGAGGGTGCGCATAAAGAACTTAAAGAAGGGGTCACGCCCCCGTCGAATCGAGAAGTAGGTTGCAAGAACTGGCATCAGCGGGATTCTCCCACGCCACCGCTCCCCTTGTCGCCCTTTGACTCATCTTCCAGCTGCCCGACCGTCTTCGTGGCGCTCCGCATCGGCGCGCGGCGCCCCTTTCGATCGGCGGCGACGAGGCGCAGCAGGAAGATCGAGGTCTGCCCCACCAGAAGGAGGAGGATCACCACAAGGAAGAGGAGTCCGATCGCGATCGGGGCAGGCCAGTTGAGCACCGCTGAGAGCGGCGCCAGGATCATCGCAATAACGAGTGCCACCGCCTGGATCCAGAAGCAGCCGAGGCCCGGGCCGCGGTCGGCATCGAGTGGCGCCCCTTTGTATTCGGGCATGGACTCAGGTGCGGGTGTGATGCTCATGCCCCTATTGTGGCGCAGATCACGACTTACTTCTGATAGGCGGAGTTGCCCTTGAGAACCGTCATCTGCACCACGCCAGGGAGCTCACGCTCCAGGAGTGGCGTGTTGATGCTCCGCCCAAGGAGCGTCGCGCGGCTCGGGCGCCAGGTCGCGGCGAGATTGATCTGCACGAGTGATGCCACAGCACCCGGGGTCACACCCGTTGCAGCGACACCGAGGAGTCGTGCTGGCCCGGTCGTCAATGCGGCGACGATCGTCGCGAACGACAGTTCCTCTGCGCGATGCGCGGCAAGCGCAACGCTCAGGCTTGTCTCAATGCCGGCGATCCCATTGGCGGCGAGGCCAAACTCCACCTCTTTCTTCTCGCGCGAGTGCGGTGCATGATCGGTGCCGATCGCTAGTGCAGTGCCGTCGCGCAACGCTTCGCGACACGCCGCCGCATCAAACGCGGCGCGCAGCGGCGGGCAGACGCGAAGATTTGAATCGAAGGCATTAGCGGTTGGGATGAGGAACTCGTCAGCGGTAGCAACCTCCCAGGCCCAGCGTCGATCGCCGGCAATCCACGCATCGGTCAGGGCGATGTGGTGGGGCGTGACATCACAGGTGAGCGGTAGCCCCTCGCCCTGTGCAGAACGTACCGCCGCGAGCGCCGCTGCGGTTGAGAGGTGTGTCAGGTGTAGACGTACTGTTGGCGCAGATGCGACCACGTCACGCAACACGGCGATCGCGCTCTCCACGGCGCGCAGCTCTCCCGTCGCGGGCCAGGGTCGCAAACCAAGTCGCGAGGCGACGAGTCCATCGGCGGCCTCGCCGCCAACCGTGAGAACCGGCTCTTCACAATGCTCGATCAGTGGAATCCCCGCAGCAGCGGCGGCGAGCAGTGCGGCGCGGAAGATCGCGCGATCGGCGATCGGGCTCCCGTCGTCGGAAATGGCGACGGCACCAGCCTTGACCAGCGCCGCCACGTCGCTGACCTGCGTGCCGGCGCGACCAACGGTAGCGGCGGCGATCGGGAGAAGTTGCACGCCATGGCGCTCGCCCGCGATCGCTGCGCGAAGCGTCTCGGCGTTGTCGGCGGCCGGCTCTGTGTTGGGCATCAGTGCGACGGTGCCGTACCCACCACGTGCTGCGGCACGGGTGCCGCTCTCAACATCTTCCGATGCGTTCGCACCAGGCTGTCGAAAATGCGCATGTAAATCGATCAGCGCCGGCAGGAGGGCAACCGTTGGATCGCTGGGGCCAGGGTTCGCGCCCGCCGCCCAGCAGGCCCGTGCCGCCCCTTCACCATCGCGCCAGGTCACCGACACGATCTGGCCCGCGACAACACTGACATCGGCGACGCCCGCGAGCCCCGCAACGGGTTCAAGGACCCAGTGCTCAGCGAAATTCTTAGTCAGCAGATCCGTCATGCTCGCGCCTCGCTCACCACCTGCTGCAGAACGGCCATGCGCATCGGGATCCCCGCGCGCACCTGTTCAAGTACGAGGCTGCGTGGCCCGTCGGCGACGTCGGGGTCAATCTCGACTCCTTCGTTCATTGGCCCTGGGTGCAGCACGAGTGCGCGTGGCGCAAGCGCCGCAAGTCGTGATTCGGTTAGCCCCCACGACGCTCGGTATGCCTCGAGCGAGTCGAGCTCCCCAGGAGTGAGTCGTTCGCGTTGAATGCGCAGCGCCATTACGGCGTCGGCCTCACTCAACGCTTCGTCGATGCTCCCCACCAACTGCACGCTCCCTGGCGTATCGCGGAACGACGACGCGTGTTCAGCGAATCCCTTGGTGAGTGATGCTGGGCCGGTCAGAACTACCGTTGCACCAGCGGTGGTCAGCGTGTGCAGGTTGGATCGCACAACTCGGCTATGCAGGAGGTCGCCGACGATGGCGATGCGACGGCCGGCAAGTGATCCCCCGCTGTCACCGAGGTGCCGAGAGAGCACAGAGAGGTCAAGAAGTGCCTGCGTCGGGTGCGCATGCCAACCGTCACCCGCGTTCACAATGCTTCCACCGAAGTGGCGTGCGGCGAGCCATGGTGCACCAGCACGCTCATGGCGCAGCACGATCACCTGGGTGCGCAGCGCCTCAAGGGTGCGAACGGTATCAATCAGCGACTCCCCCTTCCCGACCGATGAGGTGGCAACGTTGAACGTGGTGACCCGCGCGCCAAGTGCAGCAGCGGCCGCTTCAAACGAGATGCGTGTGCGGGTTGAGGGCTCGTAAAAGAGGGTAGTGACACCGACACCTCGGAGGGCATCACTGCCGCCAGCACGGGAGTCAAGCAGCCGCTGCATTTCTGCCGCACTGGCTAAGAGCTTTTGGAGTGAACTCCAGTCATAGCCGGCGACATCCAGCAGATGGCGGCGGCTCTGCTCCTGAGGCGGGGCAAACTGGGTGACCATTGTCAACCCTCCGTGTGCCGCCTCAGCCTTTCGCCTTGGCAGCCGCCTCGTTCGCGGCAAGGTGCTCGGCGAGCATCTCCACCTTGACGAGGTCTTCGCCGTCGATCTCCTTTACGCAGACGCGTACGACCTCTTCGCTGGTCGTAGGGATGTTCTTGCCAACATGATCAGCACGAATTGGCAACTCGCGATGACCGCGATCAATCAGTGCGACGAGTCGGATCGCCTTCGGTCGACCGTAATCGATGAGTGCGTCAAGGCCGGCGCGAATCGTGCGGCCCGTATACAGCACGTCGTCGACGAGGATCACTGTTTTGCCGGTGATGTCGCCAGGAATCGAGGTACCGCGGTGCACTGGGGCAACGGCGATCGTTGAAAGATCATCGCGATAGAAGCTGATATCGAGGGTGCCCGACTCAACGGTGACGCCTTCGTGTTCCTTGATCGCATCGACGATCACTTTGGCAAGGGGGACGCCGCGGCGCTGAATGCCAACGACGACGAGACCTTCGGTCCCCTCTTTCTCAATGATTTCATGCGAGATGCGGGTCAGTGCCCTGCGAATCTCTTCGGCGTTCATCACCTGTCGTGCCATGGTTTACTCCTTTGCCCCGCCGGCCGATCTCTGCCGACCACGTTGCGGGTGCTGCGGAACGATAGCAGGGCGGCTAGGCGAGGGCTCGGCGCAGTTCCGCAACCGCCTCCTCAGGGGAGATCGGCACCACAGGGATGCCCGAGGCGAGTTCCAGCCCACCGATCGGGCGGAGACGCGGGTGCAGCTCCCAGTGCCAGTGATAGGTGCCGTCGACCCGCTCCCGCAGCGGCGCCGTATGCAGCATGAGGTTGTAGGGCGGCATGCCGATCGCCCGCAGCGCCCGGACTGCCGTCTGGAGCGTGCTTGCGAAGCCTGCGATCGTCGCCGCGTCGGTATCGGCAAAGTCGGCGCCATGGGCGTTTGGAATGATCCAGGTCTCAAACGCCGAGCGGCTGGCAAACGGAGCGATGACGAGGCCGAATGGATCGCGATGCAGCATGCGACGCCCGCCGTGCGACTCATCGGCAACCAGGTGGCAGTAGGCACATCCGCCGGCACGAATCGAGAGACGCGCCGCGCCACCAATCTCTTCAGCGAGTCGGTGCGGTACTTGCGGCAGGTCGTAGGCGTCGAAACAGAGGTGATCGGTCATTGCGCCAGCCTGCCCGCCGGCATTGCGCACAAACTGGATGTAGGCGGTTGCGCCGAGGTCGCGCGCACTACGCAAGTGATCACGGATCGCCATCAGGAAGTTCGTCACGACGGCTACGGGGACCTCATCGAGCTCACCATGTTCGCGACCAGGCGCAATCAGCGTCGACCAGGATCCGGCGCGATCGACGTCGCTCAGCGTCAGAAATCCAGACTCCCCCGCCGCGGCATCCATGCGCGTGCCAACCGAGTGAAAGGCACCCTGGCGCAACACACGTCGCGTTACGGCCGCCGCATCAGCTTGCGTGCAGTTGGTGCAGCCTTCCTCGCGAGCGCCTGGAGTACGTGCCTCATGAAACCGCTGTGGCTCAAACTCACGGTCAACCACGGTCGCCGACCACCAGCCGGTGATCTCGTCGCGACGCAACTCCCAGATCCCACCGCTCATCGTGAACCCCCGGCAGCTGTTGGGACTGCGCTGATCGCCGGGATACTAGCGCTCGCGCGGTATGCATCAAGTTCGCCCTCATACGCTGCAGCAACGAGAACCGCAACCCTCTGAAGGTCAGGCTCGGCAGCACCAATGGCGTCACGGTCGCCGCGCGCCGTTGCGGCCCAATCTTGCTCCAAAGCGATTGAGGTCGAGACGACCCCAGCGTGACCGCATGGATTGATGAGATCAAAGGGTGCAAGATCACGCCCAACATTGAGAGCCAGCCCGTGCCAGGTAATGCCACGCTCCACGCGCACGCCAACCGCACCGATCTTGCGCTCCCCCACCCAGCAGCCCGGCGCCCCATCTCGTCGCTCCGCCGCAATGCCGAACGCTGCACACCCGGCAATCAGCGCCGCCTCTAGCGCACGGATGTGTGCTCGGAGCGAGATGCCGTTTTGGCGCAGTGCAACTATCGGATACATCACCAGGTGCCCAGGGCCGTGGTACGTCACCTCACCGCCGCGCTCCACGTGTCGCACTTCAATGCCGCGCGCGGCATAGTCGGGCTCTGAGAGCAGGAGATGGCTCCTGTCGGCGTTCCGTCCGAGCGTCATGACGGGATCATGCTCCAGCGTCAGCAGCGTGTCGCGACCGCGGCCCTCGGCGCGCTCAGCCAACAGCGTTCGCTGCAGGGCGTGCGCCTCGTCGTAGCCGATTCTTCCGAGCCAGCGGTGCTCAAACTCCATACCCAGAGCGTAGCCTCCCGCGCACCACCTGCGCACTCGTCACCCCACGTGGGTGACTCCGCAGGTCGTCAAGTGCGAAGTCGAGCGCGAGGTCGAGCGCTAGGTGCGCACGGCACCTCGACGTCGCAGGGCGGCGCCGGCGGCCGCGGTGAGCCCAGCCAAGATCACCAGCGCGGTCGTCCAGACCGATTCATCACGGTTCGTCTCAGGCAGCACGTACGTCGGCTCATCGAGGTAGGCGAACTCATTCCCGATAGTCTCGCTGTACACGGTGGTGTAGAGGCGACCACCCACGGCAATGACGTTGGTGTCATAGCAGTCACAACTGATGTACTGCCCATCTACCGGGAATGGCACCCGCTGCGTGGTCGTGCCATCCGTGCGCCAGATCTCGCTGTCATGGGTCGAGTCGTTGGCCTTGAAGTAGAGGTAGTCGCCGAGTGGAGTGAGATTTTCAGGGTATGAGCTCGAGTCCGGGTCACTGACGTTCGATTCAACGAGCGTGGTGCCGGCCTCGGTGCCATCGGTGCGCCAGAGTTCGTAGCCAGTGGTGCCGTCGTTGGCGCGGAAATACAGATTGTCCCCAAAGAGGGTGAGGTAATCCGGGCTTCCGCTGTCGGCGCCGCTTCTGATGTCTTTGACGAGCGTGGTGCCAGCCTCGGTGCCGTCGGTGCGCCAGAGTTCGTAGCCAGACGTCCCGTCATGGGCCGAAAAATACAGGTAGTCGCCAAGCAGAGCAAAATCAGAGGGGTCAGAACTCCCTGCGCCGCTTCTGATGTCTTTGACGAGCGTGGTTCCAGCCTCGGTGCCGTCGGTGCGCCAGAGTTCGTAGCCAGACGTCCCGTCATGGGCCGTGAAGTAGACGTAATTTCCAAACTCAATTAAACCGTATGGTCCCGATCCGTCTGCACCACTCGCGATATCTTTGACGAGCGTGGTGCCGGCCTCGGTGCCGTCGGTGCGCCAGAGTTCCGTTCCGTTGGCAGTGTCGACAGCGGCGAAGTAGATATAGTCCCCGGCAACGGTGAGGTAGGTCGGTGAGGAGGATTCACCCACACCACTCCTGATGTCTTTGACGAGCGTGGTTCCGGCTGCAGTGCCATCGGTGCGCCAGAGCTCAGAACCATTCGTATCCTGAGTGGCGGAGAAATAGAGATAGCCCCCTAACTGGACGAAGTGAGCTGGGTAAGAACTATCAGCCCCACCAGATCCCGCATTGATGTCTTTGACAAGCGTGGTTCCCGCCTCGGTGCCATCGGTGCGCCAGAGCTCCTGACCAATTCCGTCGGCGTGGGCCCGGAAGTACAGGTAATCACCAAGGGCGGCGAAATATTCTGGGCTAGAGTTGCCAGCATCAACAATGATGTCCTTAACTAGGGTGGTCGACGTACCGTTGGTGCGCCAAAGCTCTTCGCCGTAGGTGTCGTTGTAGCCCATGAAATAGAGATACCCCTTGAAGGCAACGCTGTCAGAAATATCCATTGCATAGGAACCATCTGAGCCGGGATTAATCGTGTCGATCACGGTCAAGGTTGGCGGGGTGGTGGCCCGAGCCGGCATCGCGGCAACGAGCAGAAGGGCAAGCGCGGCGGCGAGGGCACGGGTGACGGGCATTGTTGCTCTCCTTACTCCCATCCCGGCACCCAAGCGGCTGGCAGCTCGTACCTCGGACCCTTGGCGGGGGGTTCGGCATGTTGATAACACAGGGTGTGGAGCCGTACAAGAGCAGTGCATGCATGCTGAGGTCCCGCCCTACTTCATACGCTATCCTCACCCCCCACGCGGGAGTAGCTCAGTTGGTAGAGCGTCTGCTTCCCAAGACACCGCGTCTCCAGCGCTGTGCTTCCTCCATAAGCGCACCCCGAAAAGGCATCAAGTTATGCGCTCTAAGTGAGGCCTAGTGAGCCAAACTAACTTGCCGGCTCCAATAAGCCGAGGCTGACAAGATCCCTTATCTGCTTTTCAGACAACTTGCCCTGTCGAAAGTTGTGCATCGTGTTGTTTCGCCACGAGCCAATGTTGACTCCGTTATGGTGCACTCCACGCACCAAATCGTTCAGCCTATGGTCTTTGAGGAAGTCACGAACTGCCGCGACTCCTCGATCCCACTTGTATTCATTCACAGACCAAACAACTCCAAGCCGCTCCAATTCTCGCTCCTGTTCCTGCGGGATAGTTCCACGTTTCCTGAACATCCGTCGATTCGTCAACCATTCGCCGAGGGCGAAACCGTCTTCCATCCAATTGTCGGGCACCATCACGTGCCCCTCACGCTTCTTGTAGGCATTTAGTAGTTGAAAACCAAGCTCAATGTTGCCATTCGGCGGCGCCCAGTTCACCCCAATCGCATCAAGTTGGTTAATTCTTGATTGGCTTAACTTTCCTTTAGCCCTCATGAAACGCTTATCATTTATCCAAAGCCCAACCTTGAATCCTTCGAACTCTTTGTCACGAGTGGGGTTCTTGTCGCCGGTCTGTTTTACATATGCCATGTACGCTGCGATCCCCTTATTCCATTTGTCATCACGCCTATTCCACGAGAAGCCGAGTGCCTCAAGCTGGGTTATCCGGCTAGGCTCAAGGTTTCCAGCCAGGTACGCTTGTCGTTGCGTTAGTGTCCACGTACCCAGTCGAGACCATTTTTGATTTGACCGTTTTGAACTGCCAACCGGAACGTTGACGTGCCCATATTTCAGTTTGAAAGACAAAAGCTCATCGTAGAAATTCTCCCAGCGCTGGTCGTTTATGGACCAAACCATGCCCAGAAGCTCTAAGCGCTCGATTTGATCTGATTTCAGCAGTTTTTCTTTGTACGCTGTCCGCTGGCCCACTAGCCACCAACCGATCTTGAAGCCTTGGAAAGATGTTTTTGCAGAGCAGACCGTGCTACCGCCACTTTCGAGGTATCTCTCCAAGTAGGCGAGGCCCCGTTCAAAAGATCCGCTACCAACCTCTATTGCCCTAAGTCGCACTGCCTCCAGCAGGCGTTTTGCCAACACCTTGTCGAGTCCCTCGCCAACCAAAACTTCAAATTTTTCGCTAACTCCATCCGCCTTCTGGAGCGGCTTCTTGCGCTTTGCTACAAGGAGCTTTGCCATGAATCGTGCCATGAGTGGATCGTGGTCTTTGAGCGCCCTAAGGACCCGAAGCACTGGATCAAAGGCGGATCCCTCAACCGCGTTCTCTGGATCCATCAATTCCTTCTTGGTGAGGTAGACGGGTAGGATGATGTAGCCCGTCGTCTTCTTACTCGTGCCCATCGGCCGGCGCATTGCACGTCCAACTGCCTGGACGATGTCGACCTGGCTCTTGCGTGGATCCGCAAAGGCCACCGCATCGAGTGCTGGGACGTCGATCCCTTCGGTGAGGCAGCGGGCATTGGTGACGAGGTACGGCTCGGTCGCCGCAGCAAGGCGGTTCAAGACTTGCTTCCGGTCATTGACGGGCATGGACCCTGCCACGTGCTCAGTTACCGGGGCCTTACCGCGGCCAGGGACCTGGGTGATGAGGTCAGCAAAGGCGCGAGCTCCTGCCACGCGGGAGTGGTACGAGATGATCTTGGAGATCCCAAGATCCTTGTAGGCACGGCGGATGGCGATGGCGGTAGCGACTTCGTCCGTCCCATACGTCTTCCCGTCAACGTCAATGAATTTGCGGTTGTGGACGGCTTCAGCGACGTCATCGTCTGTGACAATTGTGACAACAAGCTTGTAGGGCACCAGGCGCTTGAGCTTCACCGCCTCTCTGAAGGTGACCGAGTGGGCGACCTTGCCGAAGCGGGACTCATCGTCCATGGACTCGATGAGGATCTCGTCTCCCTCACGCGTCTTCTTGGAGCCGGTGATGCGTGGGGTAGCGGTGGCAAAGAGACGGCGAACCGCCTTGATCTCTTTCTCTTCGAGCATCACCCGCTGAGAGCGCTCGGACTTGTCCTTCGCGGAGACCACTCCGGCAATGCGGTGTGCTTCATCGGCGACGGCAAGATCAAACGAAGGCACGCCCGCTTTCTTCTGGGCCTTGGCGATGCGATCACTGGAGGCATACGTGCCGAAGACAACGCGACGTCCTGGCTTCTTCAGGAATGCGGCGATGTCATCAGGGTTGGTCGTTGGTGGTGCACCGAACTCTGCGGGGGCAATCTCCGACGCATCCACGCCATCCCCGATATCGGAACAGACCGCGAGACTTGCCCACTCGCGGTCGGGTCGGCGCTTCGAGACCCACTCATCACGGAGCTGCTTCACCAAGAGCAGCGTTGGCGCGAGGACGAGGACGCGCTGCGCATCGAGGGCTTCGGCAGCCAAGAGCATGGTGACGGTCTTGCCGGTACCGCAGGCCATGACGATCTGTGCGCGACCACCCTTGGCGAGTGCCTTGCGAACATTCTCTGCCGCCACCTTCTGGAAGGGGAAGGGGGTGAACTTCTTGCGCTTGATCGACTTCTTTGCAGCCCAGTCGTAGCTCGACTCAAGGAGCTGCTCGCGGAGGATGAGCATCGCGTCCTCGTCGCCGACCGCTTCGCTCACTCCACGGGTTGCGGACCAGGCATTCGATGCCAGGGCAAAGAGGGTGAAGTGCCTGCGGTAGGAGCCGACGAGCTTCTGGACTTCTGGGGCGGTGACCGGGTCGTTTGGGTTCTCTCGGAATTTCACCTGGATGGCGACGAGCTGCTTATCTCGGGTCTCGGCGACGAGGTCCACACCCTTGTCACCCTTGAGGCCAGCCTTTAGTTTCCCGGGCCACTCCCCCCACATCCAGGCCTTAGTGAGTTCGGGGTGCCCCCCAGCGTTGATCCAGCCCTTCAGGGCCTTCTCCCACGCGTCGCCCTGGGCACGTGAGGGCCTGATCGGCAGGAGCTGCCGTTCTAGGCGCTCGAGGGACGTGAGACTGGTTCGGGCTTTTTGTGCCATAGAGCTATTCTGCGGCATGACGCGCCAAGTTGGTGGCATGCGCAATATTCAATTGGAGGTGGGGTATGGGGCTCAGCTGGGATACCAATCAGTTCACAAAGAAAGTTGTGGTGCGAGTCTATTCATCCAACGAGAACCGGAAGATGGAGAACGAAATCGCAGAGCTGCTCGGGCACGGATATAGCATCGCCTCTCAGACTGGCACTGGATCGCATGTAAACGTCGGGCGAACGGTGACTGGAGCAGTACTTACCGGTGGGCTATCTCTTCTATTCGGTGCCAGTCGCTCCAAAGACAAGATCACGATTACATTTGTACGGTAGAAACGATGCCAGCCAAACGCACCAAAAGAACCGCTAAGCCCAAAGTGGAAACACGATCACCATCGCGCATCATCGGAGCGCCGATGTCTCCTGAGGAAATACAGGCGCAGATGACCAGAAGCTCCATGGCCAGCCCAGAAGAGATCGCTGAACAAATCTATGCCCGATCTAAAGCCCAAGGGAAGCCAGTAACGCGCAAGAAAGCATTAGAAAAAGCTATTAAGTCCATTGATTTTGCGGTCACTTACGACGTTGAAACCATGCATTACAACCAAAGGATCGCTGCTAAACGGCGATCCGGGAAAACTAACAAGTACCTGTTTATCTATCTACCCGCGGTACTTTGGTTGACAGGGGTCTCATATGCATTCTGGTGGGTTACGACGGGACAATTCAAGGATTGATCAAAGAAACGGAGGGATTATGAATCGCCAACAAGAAGAATGGGACGAGCTCTCTCGCCTATCAAGGGGCATCGAACCATTTGTTTGGCACCGCGACGACAAAATCTTTGCTCTTTTGGTTTGGTTTGTTATCTATTTGTTGACTGGACTTGTCTTTTGCGCCTGGTACTTTCTCTTTTCAGCTGCTAGGCCATAACATGCCTACCCTCCTATTCGGCGCCAGCCGCTACAAAGTCAAAATCACGATCAAGCTTGTGCGCTGAATGAGTGATTCCGAATCAACCTCAGTCATGCTCGTTGTAACCACTTCGACTATTGCTGGCTACCGCATCGTTGAAACAAAAGGTGCCGCGCTTGGTGTGGTCACCTTTTACGACCCGCTCGAGGAGTTGCGGTCCGCACTGCCCCAATCGCTGGATGAAGATGGGGTGTGGAGAGAGGTAATCCCTCTTGGGGAAACAACCTGGGATTTTGGCAAGAATCCCCAGGATTTCAAAGACGTGCAAGAAGCAGCTCTTGCAGGGAGAGAACACGCGATCAAAGCGATGAAAGTTAATGCTGCAGAATTCGGTGCAAACGCCGTCATTGACCTTCGCTTTGACAGTTGCTTGCTCAACACCAAGTACTCAGTGGGCGGAATAGTGGCGCACGGAATCCGCGAGATCGTAGCGTACGGCACAGCGGTGGTAATTGAGAAAGCAAAGTCTGAATGAAATCAGAGTCAAAGAAGAATGCTCGGAAAGCTCTCCAGGGAGAGAAGAAGCTCTGGGGTGCCCGTCTTCACGGGGCGAAACTTGCTAGTGCAGATTTGCAGCAAATCCAGCTACAAGGCGCTGATCTGGCATTCGCCGACCTTACCTCGGCGAACCTAAAAAATGCAAATCTGACAAGCACAAGTCTAGTGAGAACATTGTTTGATTCAGCAAACCTTCAAAGCGCAAATCTGACTAGCGCCAATATGGATAGAGCATCGTTTAACTCCGCAAACCTTAAAGGCGCAAATCTTACTTCAGCCCAAATTCACTCAACGCGGTTTATTGGATCTGATTTGAGCGGCGCATGTCTTCACGCAGCTAACATCAGGGAGCCACGACCTAACCCGTCGTACGACGACGGAACCACCGACACCTCTTTCAAAGATGCGAACTTATCCGGAGCAAAACTTACCAGTATTCGGCTTTACAGTAGAATGACGGTAATCTTTCACGGGGCGGACCTGCGCGATGCCGATCTTACAGGGGCGTATTTCGAAGATGTACGAGAGGAGTTTTTACCCCTCTACCGAAAGTCCAGCAAAGTCCGGGATTCAGACGTCTTTTGGAATGCTCTTCGTGAGCGAGGAGTCACAAAGAACGACTTTTATGTGAACCGCTTGTTATCACTGGAGGATTTTGTAGGGGCACTCGTAGGAAACACACGAGGTCCAGACGGGCACATTGTTTCCCCAATCGTGTCTCGTCCAAGGCTATGGTGAACAATCAGCGCCAAATTCGCTACCGCGCCTGGGCCGATGGACCCTCCCTGTAGATGGCCGCGAAGTGGGGAGAGAAAATGTTAGGGCGGTGGGTGAGATTCCTAGACGGCGAGCAAGATATCAGTAGGCTAACCGACGCCGAAAAAGTTGAGTATCAGGCTAAGCTCGACGCTGCGGATGCCAAATCCTTTGCGGTCATCGGTCAGGTTTTGGAAACAGTCTTCAAAGTAGGCAAGCTTCTTGGGGTACTTGGAATCATTGGCATCATGCTGACAAACCCCTCTGGCATCATCAATCTCCTGCCCTTCTTTGTGGCTATCTGGGGAATTCAACTTCTAACAAAAAAGTAGGTTTACAGAAGCCATTGAATCTGTAGGCTACGGCTAGTTAGAAAAGTGAGGCGGAGGACAAGACAATGACGAAATCTTCTCTAATCGGAACTGGAATCTCTGTCGCATGGATTGCCTTAGGAGCCGGCTTTATTGGCTCGCCGGATCTGAGCAAAACCCCTATGCGCTCGTTGCTGGCATCGTCATCGAGCTCATAGGTATTGTCTTCCTGTACAGCGGCACATGGAGTAATGCCTATCACGCGGGTGTTAAAGATGGGCATGCCCTGAAGAACTACAAGCCTGATTTGTCTGAAGAGGATTTAGTCCCCGAGGAAATCTGGGATGCACGGATTCTGCCTCCCGATGATCCAGACTCGCGTCCGAGGAAGTAGCAGCATAATTTTGAGGTTGAAGCTCGGGGCCGGGAGGACAGCCCTTATCGAGTAAGGTCCTTACGCAGATTGGCCTTACCGTGGTTTTGATTCCTCAGCCGTCATGAGCGGTAACACGCCTAACTCCTTAGCCAGATTCAACTCGGCATGGAGGTGGATGTTGAGCTGCGCAAACTTGTTGAGATGCTGCGGCGGGTAAGGCATGCCTACTTCCCTCATCGCATCGTGCAGAAGGCTTGACAGCACCGACAGCGTGGCCATCAGCCTCGCCTGGGCCGCAGTCCGATCTCGATGGTCCTCGCCTTTCGGCAGGAGGTAGAGCGGCTGCAGGAGGTGTAGTTCGCGACCAGCATCGAGGCAAGCGGAGGAGGCTCTAGCGAGCACGCGCAACTTGTGATCATCTGGGATTTCTCGCCGCCCTCGGTCTCGGTCTACTTGCCGCGCCGGAAGGTGAATTCCGTAGACGTACTGCAAACGCTCCTCTGGTTCAATGGGGGCTGGAGTCGTTCCACACCAGTACCAGAATCGCAAAAACACTGGATCGAGCCGATACGACTCCAGGGTGCTCTGGCTCGCTCGGAGCCAATGAAGGACTTCCCAGTTGATCCTCACAACGGGTCGCCAAGCTCGCGCAAATCCTGGCTCGGCCAGATGTCCAGGTGCATAGCCTCCCCTTCCTGCAAGCGGGCCGCGAGCGTCCCTGCCGAGGTCAGTTCGCGTTCTATATCTTGAGGTTGCCTCATGCCCACAGCGTAGCCTCCCGCGCTCCCCATGCGCTATCCTCAATCCCCCACGCGGGAGTAGCTCAGTTGGTAGAGCGTCTGCTTCCCAAGCAGAAGGTCGCGAGTTCGAACCTCGTCTCCCGCTCCAGCCCCTACACTCTCGCCATGGCGAAAGACGGCAAGAAGCCCCTCAAGAACGCATCGCTCGACACCCTGGCGGTCCACGCCGGTGAGAGCGCTGACCCCACGACTCGTGCCCACAATCTACCGATCTATCAGACGGCAACCTTCACCTTTGAGACGGCAGACGAGAAGGAGGCCGCGGTCGACGGAGCGCTCGCCTGGAAGCCAGACACCTACTTCTACACACGCACCAATAATCCCACCACCGCGGCGCTTGAAGAGAAGCTCGCCGCACTCGAAGGCGCCGAGAGTGCCGTCGCTTCGGCGTCAGGGATGTCAGCGATTGCCGCGGGGCTCCTCGCCCACCTCAAGTCGGGTGACCACCTGATCGTCGCCGACGACCTCTTCATCATCAGTCAGATCCTCTTCGCCGAAGACTTCCCATCACGTGGCATCGAGGTGACGCCGGTGCCAATTACCGACCATGCGGCGGTACAGGCAGCGATGAGACCGAATACAAAGATCGTCTTCTGCGAGGGGCTCTCCAACCCATGGATGCGCATCACTGACATTCCAGCGATCGCGAAGATTGCCCACGCAGCCGGCGCACTCCTCGTCGTCGACAACACCTTCTTGAGCCCCGTCCTGCTTCGACCACTTGAACATGGTGCGGACCTGGTGTTGCAGACCACAACCAAGTGGGTCTCGGGTCACGGGGATGCGCTCGGCGGCATTGCCGCTGGCTCCAAGGTGCTCGTGGATCCAATTCGTCGACAGACCGACCTCCTTGGCGGCGCGGCCTCGCCATTTAACTCCTGGTTGATCGCGCGCGGCGCACGCACCCTGCCACTGCGCATGGAGCGCGCATCAGAGAACGGCTCCGCAGTCGCTGCCTTCCTCGAGGGTCACGAGAAGGTCGAGTGGGTCCGCCACCCGAGCCTCGCCTCGCACCCAGACCGCGCGGTCG
>Ga0214917_10004197_pt1 | contig 16191 bp, 16 predicted proteins | sample LL_1208_BB_MetaG_FD_177983 | JGI IMG/M metagenome (GOLD analysis project Ga0214917, IMG submission 177983) | Freshwater microbial communities from Lake Lanier, Atlanta, Georgia, United States - LL_1208_BB | ecosystem: Environmental > Aquatic > Freshwater > Lake | place: USA: Georgia | collected... | reverse complement strand
GGGGCCTGGAGGGTGAGGGCCGCGAGGTACTCGACGACCTCGGGGGTCTGGACGACGTTGCCGGTGGCTGGGTCCACGCTCGTCGCGCTGCCACCGACCGCGAACGCCAGTTCGGCGTTGCCCCAGGGGGCGTAGCGGGCAATGGTGGCGGGCGCGATGGGCATGGCTCAGAAGGCAAAGCCGCAGAGCGGGCGACTGTCGAGCAGCCGCTTGTACTCCTGGCCGTAGAGGGTGGCGTCGAGCCGGGTGCCGGTGGGAACACCGGAGGTGGCGCCGATCTGGTTGCCGATTTGCATCGTGCGCATGGCCAGGAGATGGGCCGCCATGTAGCTGACGGCCTCGGGGTGGACATCTCCCCATTGGGTTGCCGGAATGAAGCGGCCCGCCTCCGCCAGGGCCTCGTCCACCACCGAGATCGACTGTTCGCCGAACTCGGGGAAGCGAGCGAGGAAATCTGGCGTGGTGGGCGCGGTCATGCCTTGCCCTCAGTGATGGCGCTGATGCGCTTGGCGATCGAGTTCTTCACCCGGATCCGGGATTCACGGGCATCCCAGCGGCGGAGCTGGTCGACGTTGAAGCTGTTTTCGACGAGGTTGAGGGCCTCGGCGAGGGGCATGTCGGCGATCGAGTCAGCGTTGGCCGCGGGTGCTGGCGTGGTTTCCTCGGGCTCCTCTTCTTGGATGCGCAGGGCGCCCAGCTTGAGGAGGTTCTTGACCACGTCGTAGTCCTTGATCTTGTCCCAGACGTCCTCGGGGAAGTCACGGGTGACACCGGAGATGACCTGAATACATTCGGGGAGGCCCCCGCCATCAACAAAGGTGAAGCTGATGGTGCATTCTTTGTCCATCGGCGGGTTTTCAAGTTCAGGGCGATAGACGATGATCATGATGAATGGGTGACAGTAGTAACCAGACCAGAATAGGTCGGTGCAAGCCGTTAGGTCACGGCTTTTCCATCACGAGGCCGCTCTTGGGGTAGTACCAGGCGAGGCCACCGATGCGGGCATGAGCAGCGACGGAGAACTCGAGGTTCCGGCGCTCAGGGGGCAGAAACTCCAGAGGCTGCGGAATGTGCAGCTGGAGCTTGTCCGGGTTGCGGTCATAGATGACAATCCGGTCCTTCGAGAGGAAACCGAAGCTCTTGGCCGCTTCCAGTTCGTTGATCGGCTCGATGGAGCTGATCATCGGGTTGGTGCGGAGGAAGAACTCCATCACCGTGGTGTCGGAAGTCGTCGACCTCGGGGTGGTGGAGATGATGCGATACACGTTGTAGGGAACGAGCATCGTGTTGGGCATCTCCTTCATGTTGCTGTTCTGCACGAGGCGCGTGGGCGCTTCGTTGAGCAGGGACAGCATCTCGTCAGTGGTGACGCCGGAGGTGTCGAACCACTTGTCGGGGACCAGCTTGTCGATCTGGTCGTTGTTGAAGAAACCCTTCATACCGGAGGGGGCGTCGCCGAAGTAGGCGATCTCCTGCACCTTCTCCTCGTAGGCACGGCGCACGGCGTTGGCCCGGCGCTGCTCGAGGTTCATGTTGGGGACCATCGCCGCGGCGCGGGTCTCCTGGATGGTGTAGGCGAAAGAGCCGCCGAGGGAGCGCACCGGGTAGGTGATCTCCTTGCGGAGGACATCGGCGCGGGGCAGATCACTGGCCTTGTCGGCGATGATCTTCATCGATCCCTGCTTATCGAAGACTCGATAAGTGAAGGAATCAGAGCCGGGACCGACCTCGGAGGAGATCGGAATCAGCTGGCTGTACTTGATGTCGGCGTACTCGACTTCAAACGTGCGAGACAGAATTGTCTCGAGTTCGCGGGCGAGGAAGATGCCGACGTCGTCGTTACGGACTTGGGTGGTCATGGGAGGTGCTCCGGTCAGTCGGCGGTGAAGGTCATCGTCGGGATGTTGACCTCAAGAAGGACGAGTCCTGCGCCGGAGGTCTCCGACAACCAGCGGGCGCCGGCAGAGATCGCGACGGTCTTGGTGGCGACGGCGGTCTTGGTGAAGCGGCCGAGCAGGGCTCCAGTGACGGTGCCGGAGTGGTCGGCGCTGAAGAAGCGGACGGCATCACCGAGGGCGATGGCCGCGGTGGTGTAGACCCAGACCACACCCTTGGAGACGACGTTGACCGTCTCCTTGTCGGGGTAGCCCATGCGGCCATCGGCAGCAAAGGGGGTCGGGACCGGGGTGTAGACCATGCCGGCGTCCGTGCCCTCGACGACCATCGAGCTGACCGCCAGGCCCTGAATCAGGGAACCGCTGGTGGCCACTTGGATAGCCAGGGCGTCGTTGCTGGTGGGCAAGTTGTCGGTCTGGACGAGGACGCCGTAGGGGATGGCGGCGCCGGATTGGTTGCGGTAGGACCGGCAGACGTAGGCCTGCAGGTCGGCAATCATGCCTTCGTGGCCGGCAACCTGGCGCTGTGGGTAGGAACCCTGAGCACCGATGGGGTTGTTGACCGTGGTGGGGGTGAAAGTAACAGCCATGGAAGGAACTCCTTACTTGGTGGCGGTGAGAGGACGCTTCCAGGCATCGGCCTGCCGAGCTCGGTAGGTCTCGAGGGGGCTGGCCGCTTGGCGGGTGCCGCGGAGGGCGTCGCGGAGGTTCTCGGTGCTGTCACCGCGGGCCTCGTCGTCGCTGTCTTCGGTGTCCTCGTCTTCGGGGTCTTCGCCTTCCTCGTCTTCGTCCTCGGGGGAGTCGGCGCGGGCAGCGAGGATGCCCTCGACCACGCCCTGGATGTAGGCGGGCTCAGCGTCTTCCCGGGGGGCGGAACCGGTGAGGTTCTTGAAGGCTTCGGTGTAGAGGGTGTCGTCGTCGATGCCGTCGAACTTGAAGTCCTCGTTGAAAGCGGGGGCCAGCTTCTGGAGGGTGGCCAGGCGGGCGGCCACGAGCTGGTCGAGTTCGGCGGTGTCGATGCGGGAGGAATCGCCGGATTCGAGCTCGCCCAGGCGCTCTTCGAGAGCGTCGGCGCGGCCTTCGGCGGCTTCCTTTTCGTAGGTGGCGGAGTCGAGATCTCCCTGGAGGCTGTCGACGCGAGCGGCGAGGTTGTCGCGCTCGGTGGTCAGAGCCGTGAGCTGGCGCTCCATGTCCCGTGCGAAGGACTGGACCGCACCGGCTGCTTCCGCGGGCAGATCGATCTCCAGGCCGTCCAGTTTGACGGTGGCCATGACGGGAGATGCAGGTGAACTGGGCTGGAGCGCCGACCCCTGGGAAGAGGTCAGGCTCGGGTCGATGGCGACGGCGTCGGCCGCATCCATGCGATCGAGAAGGAGACGTACCTCGGGGCCAGCCCGGCCTCGGGGGACGATGGCAATGTGGTTGACGCGAATGTTGCGCTGGACGCCGGAGTACTCCTCGCCCTCGGGGGTGAAGCCGGGTGTCGGATCGAAGTCGACGGAATAACCCGCACTTACTTCGGTGGCATCTTTGCGCTGGATCTTGTCGATGTAGTCTTTATCGGTTACGACAAGTGCTACTTCCACGAACCCGTCATTAAAACGTACCTGGCTACCTGAGTAACCAATTTGGTAGTTTTTGGTGTTCTCGGCATCGAGAAGAACGGGCGGGTGACCCCAAGTAGTCGGTTTCATCCCGAATGTCGCGAGCGACTCAGGTTTGCTGACTTCCTCAGGGGGCCTGTACTCCCGAACTTGGGAGCCATCAGCGCGGCGGTAAAGCTGAGTGCCTGTTCGGGCAGCCCGGCACCACACACGCAGATACCCTTCTGCTGTCGTTTCTGACTTCGTGATGGGCGCGAAGTCGTAGCGCTGCACAGGAGAGGACGAGGCCATAGCCGCATACTACGTGTGCCGTAGATAACCCGAAAGTTAAACGCTCGGCGTATACCAGCCTCCTCAGTATCCAGCAGATCGGATGGAGCTCTATCGTTGGTGTGCGACGGCGAGCGTCAACTCCCGTCGCGTGACCAACCTGCTGATCCAGGCTGATGAAACCATTTAAGCAGCTTCCTGCTGTCGACGAGCTTCGTCGAGCTTTTTACTATGACAGAAATAGCGGTGAGTTATCGTGGATAAAAAAGAATACGTTAATTAAGGCTGGCTATCGCGCCCATGATGGGTACATTCTTGTGGGATTTGGTGGTCCCGGCAAACTGTGGGTTGCGCATAGACTAATATGGAAGATCGTGACTGGAGATGACCCCGGCCAGCTGGAAGTAGATCATATCAACAGAATACGAGATGATAATAAGTGGGAAAACTTGCGTTTAGTTGATAGGTACGTTCAGATGCATAATCGCAGCGTGTTTGCCAAAAGTAGAACAGGGCTTAAAGGCGCGTATATCCATAAAGGTAAAAGTGCTAAAGATAAGCCCTTTAAGTCCTCAATAATGCGACACGGAAAGCATGTGTTTTTGGGCTATTATAATACTGCTGAAGAAGCTCATGCCGCCTATGTAGCAGCTGGAGGACTTCCTTGATAGTGTTTTGAAGATTGATCAGTCGGTGATTCTCGACCTATATTTGCGAAGTGCAGCGTGTAGAAGTAAGTGGCGATCCACAGGCAGTTAGCACTTTGCATGCGGATTCGGGCGCTAAGAGAGAAGGCGGGAATTTCGCAAAGACAGGTGGCGGAGAGCCTTGGTATTAGTCAGGCGGCGTACAGCAGATTGGAGACGGGCGAGGTTGAGGTGTCGTTAAATAAGCTGTTTGTGCTGGCAGAGATGTATGGACTTACGCTGCAGAAGCTGATAGAGGGGATTTAGCGCTAAGCGCTGCGGCGGCTGGTCTTACCCGAGCACTTCCACTTCGCACGGGAAAGGCCGGAGGAGGCGGGGACGCAGTTGGGGACTTCGCGCTTGCCCTTGCGCTTCATGCCGGCCTGGACGTAGCCCTCCCAGCAGGCATCGCTGCGCAGCGGTGGTTGGATCTGGGTGGGGGCGTAGAGGGGGATGTAGTTGTCGGATCGGCCTCGGGGGGAACGCCGGTAGCCGGGTTCGTAGCGGCGGCGGAGGCGTTCGACGGTCAGGTTGTGGCGGCGCATGCCGCTGCGCAGAGAGGCTCGGGTGGCGCGGCCGGATTCGTACATGGCGTTGCCCACGGCGCCGGCCCGTTCCACCTCGAGCTGCGCGGCCTTCTGGATGGCTTTTTCGGCGCGGCGATTCGCGGTCTTGGCGGCCTCGGAGAGGCGCTGGGTCTTGGAGGGAGGCCGCATGTCCTCGAAGGCCTTGGGGGAGAGGCGCATCGAGGGCGGCTTGGCCGTGGCGCGGTGGACGACCTCGGTGACACCACGTTGGGCGGTGCGCTTGATCGCTGCAGGGGCGCCGAGGATGGCGTTGCGGCTGCCTTTGAAGACGAGCGCGCCACCGATGGCGCCGGCGGTGAGGCCGGCGGCCAGGGCGGCGCGTTTGGGGAAGGCACCGCGCTTGTGGCAGGTCTGGCCGGCTGCGATGAAGCCCTGACCGCAGGCCCGGCCCTGGGCGTCGAGGCGGAGGGTGGCGGGGGTCAGGGTCATGGTTCGAAGCCCACAGCCCAAGGCGAATCCCGACGACTGAGCAACCCGTAGCCCAAAGGAGCTACTATTGAAGTCGCGATGACAGCTGCATTTACTCTACGATTGAATCGTTCGCGTTTGGCCAGCTCGCGTAGTGCAAAGCGTTCGGGATCTTGCGTACCTTTAGAAACTTCGATAGCTTCATTCAGATCTTTTGATCTTGCGGGTACAAATTGTGCAGATACAAACTTACGTGTAGCTGTACCTCGAGTCAACATTAGGCCTGCTCGTTGCTCCGGCGTGAAGCTTACGGTTTTTCCTGTTGTGCGCTCATATTTAACAGCTTCACGCTCAAGCTTGCGGATCATTCCATTGCTAAGTCGCTTACCGTTATGTAAGTTGAATCCGGTGCGAAGAATGTTCTCCTTGGAAATCGGCGACGCGGTTCCCTTGGTGCATTTTTCGCCAGGTGAAATAGCACCTTGCCCGCACTTGAGGTCAAGGCGGATCGAAGCAGGGGTCAGAGTCATCGGTCAGACGGCGAGTTGGTCGTACTCGGGGGTGAAGCCGGTGGCATAGATAGAGTCGCGGCGACCAGGGAGATTGCCTCTGGAGGCGGATACCGTGCGACTGCGCGAGCGGTTCCAGGCGCGACCTGCGGCACCACGAGCTCGGGTAAAAGGACCGTCGCCTCCCGCGTTTCCAGCAGCTTGTCGTGCAGCTTGATACTCAGTATTACTCATTGTTCGCATATTAGGTTGCTTTGCACGCGCACGTTTATAGCCAGCTACGCCGCCGATAGCCATTTCTTGACCAACGCCAAAAGCTGCGAGCTTCCCGGCTTGACTGGCGTACTCTTTCGAAAGCTGAGTATTACCTTGACGTGCGGCTCGCGATGAACCTGCAAGACTTGACGCCGCGAGTCCTAGGTTGTAATTCCGCAGACCCCGAGAAGCTTTGCCTATGTTGCCTGTCATAATGCCTTCGGCAAGCTGCATGCTGCCGAGACCGAGGGCTACACCTCCGCCGACATTAGCGGCAAACTCTCCAGCACGCTTGATCTTGTTTCCTACACCTTTTGTGGAGCCTGGAGTCTTCCAGAATTTCGCACCTTTGCCATAGGGATCATTGCGAAGATCACGCAATGTCGGTTGCTTCTTGGTTTGCTGTGCTGTGCCTACGTGGCATTTCTCACCAGGGGAGATCGAGCCGTTGCCGCACTTAAGGTCGCGGCGCTCAGCGACATCGAGGCGGGCGCGAATGTACTGCCTAGAGCGGTCTTGGATGTTGAGTTCGCAAGCAGCGAGGTATTCGTGTGGGGTGAGGGCGGAGTCCATCTTCTTATAGGAGCCGCAGCCGCCATCACAGCTGCACTTCTTGCCTTTGCCGGCGCCGCAGCTGCAGCCTTCACCGTCCATGGGGGCCTTGGTGTGCTTCGCGCCACGCATTCCACGCTTCCGGGAGTGCTTGCCTTTAGGCATGTCTTCAGAGCCTTCGCGAATGCCGCTGGACTCCATCTCCTCTTCTTGCATTTGCATCGGAGGGCGTTTGCGCGTGGCAGGCATGGCGAATGGGGCGCAGACGCCCGTTAAGCGGTAGTTCCAGATTACCGACCTCGGGGGAATCGCTAAGCGACTGGTGTTGCTAAATTGAATAGGCCGGCGGTGCTGCTAACACCCCGGCCCCGGACAACCTTCGTAGGAGGCGTCATGCCAAAAGTACTCGATCTCGCTGGTCAGCGGTTTGGTTTGCTGACAGCTGTCAAAAAACATACTAGTACTAAGCAGGGTGTTACATGGTTCTGTGAATGCTTATGCGGGTCTACTGCTACACCGAAAGCTAAAGACTTGCGTAGCGGACACACTCGTAGTTGTGGATGCACCAGGCGTTACGTAACAATAGCAAGAAATTCGAAACATGGACTATATCATTCGTTGTCCTATAAAAGATGGGCCGCAATGAAACAGCGCGTAAAGTCTGATCCGTATTATTCAAATGTAGCTATCTGTGCTGCATGGAAGACATTTTCTGGCTTTTATGAAGATATGGGTAATTGTCCCGCTGGTTATTCTCTTGAGCGTATCGACAACAACGGCAATTACAATAAGAGCAACTGTAAATGGATCCCAAAGAGTGAGCAAGCTAAAAATACAAAAGGCTGTATTAGATTCGTATACCAAGGACGAGAGCTAATACTGAGTGACTGGTGCCGAGAACTAAACCTCAGCTATAGTACAGTTCGTAAACGTATTAAAAGAGGTTGGTCTATTGTACAGGCACTGGAGCTTGAGCCTCGAAGACGGAACGCTGTAACTGATCACTCAATGGATGAGGTACGTAGCGCTTGACTTCTTCTCTGTGCCTACTTGGAGCTTTCGCGTAATCTATATCTATAGAGGCTAGCGCGGAATCCCACGGTGATAAAAAGCACCTACAACGTGGGTGAAAGGGTACTTTAATAGATCCCCTTTTATAAATTAAGCCTGCTCTGGAGCTACATACAGGGCAGGCTCTTTCATCTGCAGCAACATACACAGATACGAATTCAATTCCCTGAGCTGAGTAATACTGATTTGACGCTTCAGCATAAGCACGAATACTTTCTGTACGCACTATAGTCTCTGCACGCGATTTTACAATACCAAGCCTTAACCGCATATCACGTACAACTGAATCTGTAGGTCTGCCTTCTAAAATACCTCGTGATACAACTTCCGCAGAGTCTAACGCGAATTTGTCTCCATGTTTTTTCAGGAATCCCCGAGCCTGGGCAGCGGCGGCGGCCGTGGCCTCGAGGGGGATGGAGACGTCGATCCGCTCTCGGGGGGAGAGCTGCGCTGCGACGTCGAGGCCGCGGGCACTGGCGTCGGCTGCGAGGTTGCGGAGCAGACGGTCGTATGCGTCTATGCGGTCAGGGCGGTAGGCCGGGATCAGCTGCCGGAAGTCTTGCAGCAGAGCCAGGTTGCGCTGGGCAGGATCCGCGTAGCCGGCGCGCATGTGGATGCGGGTGCGGCGGACCAGGCGGTTGAAGCTCTGGTCGAGGACGCGGTTCAGGAGCGTGATGGTGCCGTCCTCGGTGGTGCGGAGGAGAGCGTTGTAACGCTCAAGAAGGTCCATGCGCCTTTGTCAGAGCGTCTTTGCGTTCTTTCCTACTGGGTTTGTAGATGGGGGCATCTCTTTCTCCTGACTCAGCGAGGAAGATGAAAGACTCTGCTGCGCTCATTTTCTTGATACGTCCTTTTTGTACGAGTGCCCACTGGGATTCTTCGCCGATGATGTTGTTAAAGCCGGCGCGACTGTAGATGGCGCGACGCTTGGCACCATACTCATCTCCATCCCAGGGAAATGTTGCAAGAATTCCGTTGTTAATTTTGTTCAGCTGGTTGTCGGTCATCTTGCGGACGGCTGCGGTGATGTCGCGGGCTTGATCTGCAGGGATACTCCGTGTTGCGTCGAAGTTCTGGTCGACGTTGAACCCGACTTTGTAGACACGCTGGCCTTTCCAGCTGTGAGAGTTATCGGAGACGTATGTTACCAGACTATCGCCATATGATCCAACAGATATTAGCGTTCCCTTTTTATTCTTCCATGTTGAGAAGTTATTGACCACGTCAATGTCTTGGATGCTGAAGCCTTCGGCGCGCAGAGCCATGGCAGCGGCGCCTTGTTTGGCACCACCGACGAGTTTGCGGGCTGGGCCTTGAAGTGGTTCCGGCAGCTTGTTCAGGCCTTCCTTGACCTGCTTGAGGGACAGGCCTGCGACAGTGCCACGACCACCGAGTATGAGCGCTTGGCGCGCGGCCTTGTCTGAACCGCGGAGGATCAGACGGGTTTCGACTGCGACGCGCTGACGAAGCTTGGGGTTGGAGGTCAGCGCTACGGCTGTCGCAGTTGCTCCAGCTACGAGAGCGGCGGACGCTACAGCGCTTTGGGTGGATCCAGCTCGCTCGCCCTTCCGGCACTCATGCGCTTTGGGGATATGGCTGGCCCCACAGGGCTTTCCCAGGCGGGGGGCCTCCTTCAGATCGGCGCGGTGCTCGAGGAAGGCGCGGATGCGCGGGGGGAGGTCGTACTCGGGGGAGTCGCCACGCTGCTCGCTGCGGGCCTGGCGGAGCGCAGCGGCAAGGTCCATGTTCTCGTTGCCGGGGCGGGCCATGATCGAGCGAGCGAGCTCGGTCAGGTTGCGCTGTGAGCGCTGGCCGCGGGTTTCACGTCCTCGGGGGGCCGTAGCTCCGGGGCCTGTAGCTGGGCGGACCTCGGTGGCGCCGGTGAAGCCGTACTGGGTGCGCAGCAGGGTGAAAGCTTCGGTGGTGGAGGTCACGGGCCGGCCGGCGAGCTCAGAGGCAGCGGCCTTGGCGACGCGCTCAGTGCCAGAGTAAGTGCTGTTGTTGGTGCCGTTGACTCGTGTAGAGAAATAGGCGATGCGCGTTAGCTCTGCATGACCTGTTCCAGCAATACTGAGCGCGCCGTTGCCGGTTCCACGCATCTGATTCAGCATGAAACGGCTGCGCATCTCGTCGGCGGCCTCGAGGATGTCCCGTTCACGTCTCGGAATTGTGGGGATGCGCTGGGGGTCGAAGTTGAAGGTGCGACGGGGGTCGACCTCGGTGGCGCCGGAAGAGACGCCCGCGACGCTGCGTGAGGTGCTGCCAACTTTGTTGTAGAAAGAGTCGAAACCTAATACTGTCTCGCGATAGAGCTTGTTTGTGTAGGTAGAAGGAGCTTGACCTAGAACGCTTTGAACGTGATCTTCGATGCTGTTGCGGGCTTCACGAGACATCACCCCTGTGCCGGCAGTGCTACGCACAAGATTGCGAACAAAGCGAGTGTTGTCATCGGGATGGATAATGTCACGACTGTCGCGACGCTGGATTCTGAAACCTTGTTGGCGAGCGAGACTTACATAATTATCGCGTTCGGCACGTATTTGTTCTTGCAGCGCGCTTTTCAGTGCGCTGCTGGTATCCGCGCTCGGGGGGATGTCGTATTGGCTGCGCAGGAACTCTTCGGCAGCGGGCTTGGCAAAGATGTTGATTTCTTTGTTGCTGATGTCTTGTTCTTTGGTCTTGACATTCCAAAAAGCTTGGCGATGTGCTTCGTTCCAAGAGTAAATGTTGGTATTGCGCTCACGGGCGCTTGTGTTGACCTCGTTAATCGTGCGCGTAAGTTTTCCAGCGTTCTCAATGTTGCGCTGCGCGATCGTTGTGCCCCGCACCTGACCGAGTGCGTTTGTCGTGGGGATGTCAAGCTGCTCGGAGAGGGCGACAGGACCGGAAGTTTGCGTGCGGCCGAGGCGGATGGCTGCACGGGTGACATCGGTTGAGGCCTGGCTGCGGACCGCACGACGTTGTGTCCCGAGGATGGGGACAGCATCGAGAACGTTGTTGACACCACTGCGTACGGCGTTGTTGATGTCACGACCGAGGCCATCGCGATAGCCGAAGGTGTTGCCCTTCATCAGGATCGCGTGGACGCTGAGGCCGCCTGTGATCACAGCGAGGCCGATGCCAATGGCGCGAGTGCGATTCTCGAGTGTGGTCTTGAGCTGCTTCTTCTGCTCGATGTTGCCTGGGGCTATCTTTACAGCACCGCGGATGATTGATTTTTTGCCACCTTCTACATCTGCGAAGCTGCCACGGGATATACCACGAACGATGCGCTTGGTGCCACGTTCGATGCTTGCGATACCGCCGAGTGGATCGGTTTTGACCGCTTTGAGCTGAGGGTCCGATCCTTCGCCTTTAAAACGGCAGTCCCAATTCGGAGGAATGCAGCGATTTCCACACTGCTTATTAGGTGGATTACATACAACTTTATTTCGGGTCTTACCTTGACGCTTATCCAAGCGGGCTTTTGCCTCAAGGTAAGCAGCTGTGCGAAAACCGGAAGGTGTCAGCTCAGCCATCAGTACACCTCCCAGCCGGCGCGAAGGGCTTCGACTTCGCCCTCGGGGATAGGGGAGAGTCCAGCCACAGTCTGCCGAGGGAAGAGGCGGGACACTCCGAGCTTGGCGGCGCGCATGGAGGCGAAGCCCGCGACGTAGGGGCCGGGCGATAGCTCGTCGTTCCGGTCGAAGTGGGCGCGGTACAGGCGGTAGGCCCGGGCTCGGTGGGGACCGAACACCATGAGCGGGGCTGTGGTGCTGCTGTCGGTGCGCTGACCGTCAGGGCCAACGAGGTAGCCGGCTTTCACGTCGCCTACGGAGTGGGTGACACGGATGCGCAGGCCCTGGGCCCGGTAGAGGTCGTAGGCATCGCGCTTCGCGGTGGGCTCCGGGGCCTGGGCCTCGCCCTCGGGGGCTTCGCCTTCCGGCTGTTCTGGGCCCCCGTCAGGGGACGGTGGGTTCATCGCCGCCTGCGCCTGGGCCTCGAGCCCCATCATCTGGGCCTGGAACTGAGCATCGGCTTGCGCGACGAGCTGCTCGGTCACCGCTTCGTTGAGCGTGGTCTCGATGCTGAACTCTGTGCCGCCGAAGCGAGATTCGCGGACCTCGAGGGCGTTGAGCACTCCGAGGTTGATGTACTGGGCGTCGGACTGGGCGACCTGCAGGCGCAGGGCCGCCTTCTCCTCGTCGGTCTTGGTGAAGACGGAGGGGAAGTGGACGCTCCAGGACTCGGGGGGTCGCCCTCGGGTGGGGCCCTCACGGCTGGCGAGGATGTAGGTGAAGACCTCGGTGATCGGACCCTGGCAGTACACGGACTGCCACTGCTCGACGATCGAGGCCCAGACCCGTTCCTCGAAGCGGCCCTCCTTGCCGAGGCCGCCGGGCGATTCGCCCATGAGGATGGAGGCGGGCCAGCCGGTGGCGGCCTGGAGGTCTTTGATGAAGGGGTCGGTGGCGCTGGCGATATTGGCCAGGGCTCGGTTGATGAAGTTGACCTCCTCCTCGGTGTCAACCACCACGCCGCCGTAGACGCTGCGGCTGAGGCTGTTGGCTTCGAGGCGCTTGCGGAGGTCGCTCTCGTTGCCGGAAGCAATGCGCTGGAACAGGCCCGGGATCTTGTGGACGAAGAGGTCCGAGTCCGCAGTCATCGTCTCGAGGCCGGACATCGCGGCTTCGTAGCGTTTATAGCTCTCCCATAAAAGCTGCAAAACACTCATGCCCCAGCCAGTGTTCCGCACTCGGGTGTCCCAGGGGAGATACAGGCCGTCGAAGCGGGCGACGCGGGACGAGTGGATGCGGACGTTGACGTAGGAGCTTTGTTGGTCAGGAGTAATGCGCTGACTTGTTGTAATGCGATAGTGAGAGGGCTTGCTGTAGTCGGTGATCGAGAAGTCTTCTGGTATGAGGTGGTGGCGGCTCAGGGGGATGTAACCGCGGACGGCGCGGATGCGCTGGAGGTCGACGGGCTCCTCTTCCGGCAATCCATCGTCAATGAGGAGGACCAGGCCGGCGCCGCCGTAGAGGCGCTGGAGCTTCACGGCCTCGGAGAGGGCCTGGTGGAATTGCGTGACCTTCAGGAACTCCTCGAAGGAGGAGATCAGATCTTGGGAGTCGGTCTGTTTGTCACCACCGAGGGTGATTGTTGTGTGATGACGCAGGATGTCATCTGCAATGCAGTCGACGTAACGGCGTGGTATGGCGTAGTTGTAGAGGTATTCCAGCTCGCGCTGCGAGAGCAATACGGTTGGTGAAATAGCCGTTGTAACGCTCTTGTCTTTACCGGCGGTTCCCATGCCAGTAAGAACGTTGACAAGAGCACCATCATTCCTCGCTTCCGGCATTTCTCGGAATACAGAGGAGGTCACGACCGTTTCGTGGGGTGGATCCGTCACAGCGTAGGGGTTTGGGGCAAAAGTGTTTCGCCTGCGGCGATCTTTGGGAGATAGGGTTTGGATGCCGGGAGATTGTGTTCTGATCAAAGATCATCAGGCTCCGATAAGCGATGATCCTCTAGGGCATCGACTTCATCGCATTTGGGTGTCAAAGCTGATCGACTCAAATACTTTAATAGTTGATACTTCTGAGTTCTGCGTCTGTAATTTTCACTTCTATGAACCCATCTGCATTTTTCTCTGCAGTAAACTGTATTAAATATATCAATAGCCTCTTTGTCTAAGTGATGCTTATTGCTAGGACGATAACCCATGTCTTCTATAAAGTTTTTATATGAGCCTCCTTTTAGCGGATCCCATCGAGCGCAAACCGTTACGCCTCTGCCACCGTAGTTTTTATAGGCTGGGTCATTAGGATTATTGCATCTCTGTAGCATCGAGTTATATATGGCCTTATGTACAAAATCATTGTAAGACAAGCCCTTTCTGGGCACGTAAGATGCTGCCATCGGCCTGGTGATGCAGGTTGGTCACGCGACGGGAGTTGACGCTCGCCGTCGCACAATCATGTTAGGTCGGCTCGCCCGGCGCTCAGATATGCGCGAAGAAGCCGGCGGTGTTGGGGGTCTCGGGGATCAGGGAGACGGCGAAGGCGAGGGCCATCGTGGTGTCGTCGTGAAAGCCGGGCGCGGCCTTGCGCTCGCCGGTCTCGGTTTGTTGGAAGGCTCGGAGTTCAGAACCGATCACTCCCGGGGGGAAGATCAGCTCGTCGTGCTCGAGGAAGTAGAGGATGCGATCGGTGGCGATGTTCTTGGAGGGGCGGCTGGTGCTGAACAGCTCGATTGCGTACTCGGGGAGGATGTGCTGGAGGGCCTCGGCGATGACGGAGCCCATGGCCTGCTTCTCGACGATGACACGCTGAGGTAGAAAGTCTTCGATCAGTGTTTTTACGTGACGCAAGCTGTAATCGGTGCTGCGTCCGTTTTCGCGATACATTCCTACCACTTCGTAGGGTTTTTCTGTGATGTCTAAGACCATCGCTACGAAGTAGTCACGGCCTCCTGCGTTGGGGTCAATAGCAATGACGTAGGAGCGGCCAACAGAGCCACACTCACGCCAGTGGCCACGAGCAGCGCGCTTGATCAGATGCTGAGGATAGATGGCGCTGTCGGTGCTGCCGAACTTGAGCTCGTACTCGGAGTCCCAAGCGCTTTGGGTCATTTTGCGCTTACGGCGCGTCTTTTCAGCCCAGTCAGGATCTGCGCTGTAGACAGGATGCTGGCTGTAGTGGATGGCGACGCGACACCAGCTGTCTTCGATGAAGGCCAGACGTGCGTTGAGCTCCGCAAGGCGGCGCGCGGCGATGTCCTCGTACCAGTCCTCGGGGATATGGTCGTGCCAGATGCCGCCGAACCAGTCGACCTCGGTGTCGGGTGTCGAGGTGATGATCACCTTGGCGGCGTCACCGAGCATGGAGAGGGCTGGTGCGGCGGCGCGGTAGATCTCTTCGGCGCCATCGACGAAGGCGGCCTCATCGATCCAGAGCACGGAGCCGGAGGGGATGCCGCGGGCGGCCCGGGCGCTGCCGGGGAGGAAATAGAGGGTGCCGCCGCCGACGATGCTCACCAGCATGTTCGAGTCGCTGGTGTAGCGGAAGGCGTGGCCCTGGATGCTGTTCAGCATGCGGCGGGTTCGGCGACCGAGGTCGGCGCTGTCCTGCTGGGTCTTGCTGATCACCACCGCGGCGAAGCCTGGCTCGGTGGCAGCGCGGCAGGCCAGGTACGACGCCACGGTCTCGGAGGCGCCCATCTGGCGCGACTTGTTCACAATGATATTCTGATGCTGTTGAATGCGCTGTACGAGGTCGATCTGGAAGTCGTAGGGATCGAACGGGGCGATGGTCCCGGACGTGCGGATCCAGGTGCGGCGGGCGAAGTCAGGCCAGCGATCTGGCCCGGGGAGGTTGGTTGAGTTCTCGGGGGAGGTGAAGTCCGCGGCCCGGGCCTTGCGACGTTCCAGCTCGACGCGGAGGCGGTCGACCCGGCGCTGGAGGCTGGAGAGGGAGGCGGTCATCAGACGTCACCGTCCTCGGGGGTGATGTCGAGGGCGTCGTCGACGGGGTCGGGGTCGTCTTCGTGGGCGAAGGAGTTGCGGGCCTTGTCGTTGGTCTGGCCGTAGAGCTGGGCCTCGAGGTCGGCGATGGTGCGCTCGAGCAGCTTGCGCTCCTGGTAGGTCTGGGCGCCTTGCATGAGGGCCCGACTGGCGGCGATGCGGTCGGCGTCGCGGGCCTCGGGGTCGTTCATGATCGAGGCCAGGGTGGTGACGGCCTGGCCGACGACGTTGATGCCCTGGCCGGCGCTCTCGTCGAGGAGCTCCTGCTGGCGGGCGTAGACAGCACGCTGGACGACCGGCTTGCGCCGGATGTTGTAGAGGGTGCGCTCAGTGATGCCGAGCTGGCGGGAGATCTCTCTGCAGGTTTTGCCCTGGGCTAGAAGCTCAACAGCAAGGCGCTCCCGTTCGCGCAGTCCATCGATGGTGCTGTCATTGCGAGAAGGCATCCTTCTGGGTTTTTCCGAGAACTACTGGCCTTAAGCCTAGTCGGAAGGCGTCGGAAGGGCACTCGGTTCAGGAACGGGTTGAGTGCGAGCAACATGCCCTGGGCGAAGCGCCGGGGTGAAGGTGCTGCAATCCATAGCGAAGCCCAGGCCCTCCAGGAGGGGGTCGATGTGGCCGAGGTCGCAGGGCTTGGCAGGGCGGAGCCAGTGGATGCACGCGCGACAGGTGAGGCCGGCGAGCTCGGGGGGTGTTGGGTCGGCCTGGGGGGTGGTGGCGCGGGGGCGGGGGATGTGGGGGCAGGCGTCCGCGTAGAGCTCGCCACGGAGGATCTTGCGGATGGTGGTGACGGACTTGCCGTGGCGGTGGGCCAGGGCGTCGGTGCTGCAGCCGCTGATGAGGATGTCGACGA
>Ga0214917_10004195_pt1 | contig 16207 bp, 19 predicted proteins | sample LL_1208_BB_MetaG_FD_177983 | JGI IMG/M metagenome (GOLD analysis project Ga0214917, IMG submission 177983) | Freshwater microbial communities from Lake Lanier, Atlanta, Georgia, United States - LL_1208_BB | ecosystem: Environmental > Aquatic > Freshwater > Lake | place: USA: Georgia | collected... | reverse complement strand
GATAGCAGATGCGATCCATTTGCATTAACATTAAGACATGCATATTCCAGACGGGTTCATTGATATCCCAACCTCTACCGCCTTCGCTGCCGTGGCAGCCGTCGGTGTGGCAGCCAGCCTCAAGGGCGCTGCCCGCTCACTCGATGAGAAGACCGCGCCTCTTGCAGGCCTGACCGCAACATTTATCTTCGCTGTTCAGATGCTCAACTTTCCCGTTGCTGCCGGAACAAGTGGCCACCTTTTAGGAGGTGCACTAGCTGCAATCTTGGTCGGACCTTATGTTGCAACGCTCTCGCTGACGGTGGTCCTACTCATGCAAGCACTTCTTTTTGCAGATGGCGGACTTAGTGCAGCCGGTTTAAATATTTTCAACATGTCACTGCTCGGTGTCTGGTCTGGTTACGGTGCATTTCTGCTGGCAAAGAAATTTCTTCCGAAGAGTAAGGTTTCAATTACAGCTGCCGCAGCATTTGCAGGATTGATCTCTGTGCCGGCTGCTGCAGTCGGATTTGTTATTCAATATGCCCTCGGTGCAACAGCTACCTTTTCACTGACAACAGTTCTCACCGCAATGGTTGGAACTCACGTACTTATCGGAATCGGTGAGGCGATTATCACTGGACTATCCGTAAGCGCGGTCATGGCAAGTCGTCCAGATCTCGTCTACGGATACCGCGGGACGAAGAAGAATTTAGAAATTGGAGAGGCTCACAAATGAAAAATCCATTGGTAACTGTTGGTCTTGCACTCTCGCTTGTGCTTGCAGGAGGAGTCTCTTATTACGCGTCATCACATCCCGATGGACTTGAAAAAGTTGCTGGTGATGTTGGATTTTTAGATTCTGCAAAAGAGAGCGCAACAGAAGGTAGCCCACTTGCAGGGTACGGAGTTGCAGGAGTAAAGAACGAAAGAATCTCTGGTGGCCTTGCTGGTGTCATTGGTGTTGCATCCACCGCAGCGATTTCTTTCGGTCTTTTCTACGCGCTTCGTAGATTTAAAAAGGATAAGTTATAAGCGCGGAAGTAAAGCACCAACATCATCATGGTCATAATGTTGGTGAACGCCTCTATATCCACCGCCATTCAATAGTTCATCGCCTTCCTTCGCACGTCAAAATCATCGCAGTTCTAGCCTTTATTGTGGTCTCTGTCGCCACACCGATCACCCGTTGGCAAGCCTTTATCGCCTATTTTGCAGCGATCTTTGTAGTTTCACTTTCAGCCAAGATTCCAACCTTCACCCTGCTCACGCGAGCCTTGATTGAGATTCCATTCATCTTCTTTGCGATTCTGATGCCATTTTTTGGTTCAGGTGAGCGCTTTGAGATTGGACCGCTCAATCTCTATCGTGAGAGTTTGCTTGCTGCAGCAGGAATCGTCGTAAAGGGAACTCTTGGTGTTCTTAGCGCAGTTGTACTTTCAACAAGCACCACTGCTCGTGAATTACTCAGAGGTTTAGAAAAACTACATCTTCCAAAACTCATGGTTCAGATCGCCGCCTTTATGTTGCGCTATGTCAATGTAATTAACGATGAGATGGAGCGGATGAAAGTTGCACGAGAATCTCGTGGTTTTATCGCAACCGGAATCAAGGATTGGAAAGTTATCGCAACCGCAGCATCTGCTCTCTTTATTCGTTCCTACGAACGCGGCGAACGGGTACACCTTGCAATGCTCTCGCGCGGGTACACGGGTGTACTTCCACATGATGTGAGCGAAGGCGCAACGTTACGTACTTGGGCTCAAGGTTTGGCTCTCCCGCTTTTTGCCGCAACAATCCTTCTCATAGCTACAGTAATCGGATAACTCATGACAACTCAACCAAGTCTGCTTATCGAAGAATTAGCCTTTGCTTATCCTGACGGCAATCAAGCGCTCTTCGGTGTAAATCTGCGCATTGAACGCAGCGAACGCGTTGCCTTGCTTGGTCCAAACGGTGCTGGTAAGACAACTCTTGTCATGCATATGAACGGTATTCATCCTGCAGAACATGGCAAGGTCAGTGTTGCTGGTGAAGTTATCGATACCAATAATAAAGATCTCCTCCGTCGTATCCGCGGAAAAGTTGGCGTTGTATTTCAAGACCCAGATGATCAGTTGTTTATGCCTACTGTGGGTGAAGATGTGGCCTTTGGTCCGTACAACATGGGAGTCCGCGGAGCTGAGCTAGATAAGGCTGTCGATGATGCCTTGGCGTTGGTTCATATGTCTGAATTTAAAGAACGTCCTCCACATCACCTTTCATTCGGACAGCGTCGTCGCGTTGCCGTTGCAACAGTGCTTGCCATGAAACCCGAAATTCTCGTCCTCGATGAACCATCTTCAAACCTTGATCCAGCAGGACGACGTGAATTAGCTGAGATCTTGCGATCACTCGATGTCACAATCGTTATGGTTACTCATGATCTTCCATACGCCTTTGAGTTGTGTGAACGTTCAGTGATTCTAAGTGGCGGCATCATCGTCGCAGATGGAAAAACTGGAGACATTCTTAAAGATCAATCGCTGCTTGCAAAGCACAGACTCGAACTACCGGTCGGCTTCTCTCTTTAAATTTAGAGTTTTTTTGTCAGTGGAATTCGCCCCTGGGCAATTGCAGCACTCAACAAGACTATGGCTGCACCCACGGGCTCATACCAATGCGGAATTTCATTTAAGAAAATGAATCCCACGAGAACGGCCACCAACGGTGTTACATAGGTGACGCTGCTTGCAATCGCACTTCCCGCATCACGCATGATTGTGAAGTTCCAGATATAGGCAAAGCCACTACCGAAGACTCCGAGTGCCACCATTGCAAGTACGGGGCCTACTCGATATTCATCTTTAGCGATCCCATCAAAGAGGTAGAGCGGGAGCAGAGTGAAGGCTGCGAGTGTGACTTGAGTTGCCGCCATTACTTCTGGTTTGAGTTGAGCGGGCAGAATAAATCTGCGGCTATATGGGAAAGAGAAACCGTAACAAGTGACTGCCGTAAGAAGAATAAGAATTGCCCAAAGCGGGTTATCTCCCAACCCTTGCCATGCTCCAAGTACGGTCAAAACGCCAAGAAAACCAAGGAGCAAGCCAACAACTTGCGCCGTAGTTGGTTTTTCATTTCGTGAAACCAACATGATGGCGATCAGAGTCATAAGTGGCGTTACTGCATTGATAATTCCCGCCAAAATAGAAGTTACTTCAGTCTCGGCCCAGGCAAAGAAAATCCCAGGAATCACATTAAGTAGCAGGGCAACAACCCAGAGATGGCCAATCAATTTCTTATCTCGTACTAGCGTTAATCCCTTAATCTTTAAATAAATAAGGAGAGTGAGAGCACCAAGTGCGCACCGTCCGAATGCAACACCGAATGGAGTGAGAAATTCAAGACCGAGCTTGATGAAGATAAAGGAGCAACCCCAGACAATGCCGAGAGCAATATAAAGACCCAGCCAGGATTGCGATTTACTCTTACTCACTTGCCGATCATCTCACAGAAGCAATTTAGATAAGAGCTAGAGATATTGCTTTCTTTGCGGCTTCTTTGCGATCGCTGACAGCTAGCGCCTGGTAGATGCGCATCGTCTCATGTCGAATTGTGCTCACGCTAAAGCCAAGTTCGTTTGCAAGTTCATGATTAGTTTTTCCTTCAACCATTCCACGCAAGATTGAAATTTGTCGAGGAGTAAGTTGATCCGATCCTGTATCCATGCGCTCAATGATGTTACGAGGCGAACCAGATCCTGATTCGTGTGAGAGCGAGAGATAGAGCCCAAGTGCAACGGCGTAATTACGTGCTACCTCTTCGACGGATTCAGTATCCTGAACCGGATTTGAAAAACGCAGTACGAGATAACCGTGCACTGCACCGCGTTCACGCAGTTGAATCATCAATAGATTCCGTGAAGGATTCCATGGCGCTGCGTTCTTGCCGAGTGCAGTAAGTGCTTCATCGTTTTCCCATGAACGCCACACTTCACTTGGAAATGTTTGCTTCGCCTGTCCGGCATCAAATCCATATTCACCTAAGAACTCGAGTGAATCGTTGGGGTGCAGGCGCCCAATTCGAGCACAGCAAGCGCCAAGGCCAGCCATGTATTCCATGACAAGAGCACGAGAGATCTCATCGCACGTTGGGTGATAGCTCAGCCAATCGATAAAGGTGCGAATGTCGCGCATTAGAGCCACCTCGGTTCAAGTTCGGCCCTTTTTAGACCGTCATTTCACTTACCGAGTAATGGTCACTCATTTATGCGGGGTTAGCCCCATGATGACCAGTCAGAGATGGACTGGTCTAGGTATGGTCAATGAAGACCGGGGGGGGTGATTTTCTTTATGCGTGGGCCCTGTGGGGCTCGAACCCACGACCCACGGATTAAAAGTCCGTTGCTCTACCGACTGAGCTAAAGGCCCCAACTGCATCTTTAATGCTGGCATATCTTAGCCGAGTTTCTGCATCTCTAGCGCCCTCGGGCTGCGCGCTGCAAACGGTCGCAGATAGCGATGGCAAGGCCGTCTCCGACTGGTTGATCAATGCAGATGCGGCTGATCTTTTGTGAATCGCCATCGCGAAGTGATGCGTAAAGAATACGTGCATATTCTTCGACTGTTTGTGGTGACGCTAATCGAATAACTCCGCCAGGTGTTTGTTTATCACTCATTGCAATGTAACCATCACCGGCTTGTGGAGTTGTATCAAGTACAACAGTTGCTTCTGGTGCGTAATGGTTTTCAAGTGAACCACTTACGCGAATTTCGTTCTGTGCATCGGTGACTTTGAGGCCGGTCACTTCTTCAATCATGGCTTGGGTAATTGCACCAGGGCGAAGAATGTGTGGGTTGCTGCCAGTGCAATCGATGATTGTTGATTCAACACCAACTTGAGATGGGCCACCATCAAGGATCATGTCATTGGGTGACAGGTGTTGATCGAGTTCTTCACGAACAGCGTCGGCCGTCGTTGGTGATACATGGCCAAAGCGGTTGGCGCTGGGAGCGGCAATTCCTTGAACACCTATTTTTCTGGCAGCATCAAGAAGTGCGAGTGCGACAACGTGATCAGGAACTCGCAAGCCCACGGTCTCTTGTCTCCCGGTCACAAAATCTTTCGCCTCTGGTGATCGCTTACAGATAAGTGTCATTGGCCCTGGCCAAAAAACACGGGCTAGTGCGATTGCGTACTCTGAAATCTCATCAGCCCAATATCCAATGCCATCCATAGAAGAGATGTGAACGATAAGTGGGTGATCTGCTGGGCGACCTTTTGCGGCATAGATCTTGGCGACGGCTTTTTCTTGTGATGCATCAGCACCTAGCCCGTAGACAGTCTCTGTTGGAAAGGCGACGAGATTTCCATCTTTAATTGAGATGGCCGCCGAAGTCATCGCATCTGAGGTGCAGCGCGATACGAATTGGCCGGTGCTCATGTCCGCAATTATCCCTGCTTTTGCGAGAAGATAACCACATGGCTCAGGCGGTGAAGAAGGTTAAGGTCGTGCAGATCATTGCACGCATGAATGTGGGTGGTCCCGCAGTCATCGTCGCCGACTTAATGCGCAGTATCGATTCATCAAAGGTCGAGCAAGTGCTGATCACTGGATATTGCGATTCGGATGAGGCTGATTACTTGGAGACGGTAGCAACAGATATCAAGGCCACACGCATTGCTGGCCTTGGTCGCTCGGTTTCGGTGGTCTCAGATGTTCGTGCGTTTTTCGCACTCGTTGCAATGATTAAAAAGATTGCACCCGATGTCATCCATACACACACTGCAAAAGCTGGCGTGTTGGGTCGATTAGCCGCGATCTTGGCTAGCCGTAGCGCAAAGCGTGTTCATACATTTCACGGCCACTTGCTACATGGATATTTCAGTGGTTGGAAGGTAAGGCTAGTAATTGCAATCGAAAAGTTTTTGGCAAAGCGCACTGATGTTTTGGTGGCGGTAGGAAATCAGGTGAAAACGGATTTGTTGGCGGCAGGGATTGGAAAGGCTGATCAATATCGCGTCTTTTATCCTGGGCTTGTTGAACCCGCAAAGGTTTCTAAGGAAGTTGCACGTCAGCAATTTGATATGGCATCGGGCGATATCTACGTCGCCTATGTCGGGCGAATGACTGCGATTAAGCGGCCTGATCGTTTATTGAACACGGCGGCTGAAATAAAAGCTCGTAGTTTGCCTGTGAAATTTATCGTTGCCGGTGAGGGTGATCTCTTCGAAGCGACTAAACGTGATTCTGAAAGACGTGACCTGCCGGTGAAGTTCTTGGGGTGGCGCAAAGATATTGGTGAACTCTTTTCGGCAAGTGATATCGCGATCCTGACTAGCGATAATGAAGGTATTCCGCTGACTCTGATTCAAGCTGCGCAAGCATCGCTTCCGATTGTGGCTACTGATGTCGGTTCGATCAGTGATATTGTGGTGCACGAAGTAAATGGATACCTCGTAGATAGTGAGCCTGCAGCACTTGCAGATGCTTTGCAGAAGCTGGCAATTGACCCTGTTCTGCGCGAAATTATGGGTAAGGCAGGACGCGAGAGGGCTAGCCGTTATTTCTCATTAGAAAAAATGTGTGCAGATCACACAGAGTTGTATCAGTTGCTACACAGATAAACGTTATAAAGAAGTGCGATACTTACATCATGAAACTAACTAAGAAACTTATCGCAATCCCAGTAGTGGCAGCAGTCGCTCTTGTCGCAGCAGCAGCAGCGTTTGCCCTTCCGGCATCAGCTGCAACTCCAGAGCGCTACATCACGATTAATGCAGAAGGCGTCGTCAAGGTAACTCCAGATGCCGTGCGGCTCAATGCGAATGTGACTCTGATTGCAGCCACTAGCGCAGAAGCGCTGTCGAAGACATCGGCTGCAGCGGCTAAGGTCCGTGCAGCGCTTGTTGCCAAGAAGATTGCAACAAAAGATATTAAGACAACGAGCATCTCTGTCTATCCTGAATATAACTACACGCAGGATAAAGGCTCAGTACAGATTGGTTATCGCGCATCCCAGAGCTTTGAAGTCATTATTCGTAATGCAACAAGTGCAGGCGCAGTCGTGGACGATGTTGTCACAGCAGCTGGAGATAGCATCCAAATTCAAGGTGCAACACCGTTTGTCCTAGATTCAACAAAGGCGACGGCATCGGCTCGCACTGCAGCAGTTGCGAATGCAAAGGCCAAGGCATCTTCATATGCATCTCTTCTTGGTGTGAAGCTTGGAAAGGTGACATACCTTGTTGAGAATTCAAGTCCAGTTTCTTACCCAACAATTTTGGGCATGGCAAAGGCTGCAGATTCGGGTGCAACTGAGATCGATCTTGGAAACCAAGATGTCACTGTCTCAATCACTATTCGTTGGAGCTTGCTCTAACTCATGACAGAAGCCAGAAAGCTTGATGCGGCACTTGATGCGCTCGTACATGACGGGTCATTAAGCGCCGCTCAAGCTGATCTGGTTCGCACCCAATATGAAGCAACGGAAGCACCAGCTGATTCGCGCAAGAGTGTTTTAGCTGAAATCGCTGGTTATCTTGGCGGTGCCTTTGTCGTCATCGCCGTAACAATTGTTACTGCTCGCCAATGGGAAGCATTCACACAATTACAACGAGGAATTCTCTTTGGCGCACTTGCGATTGCCCTCTTTGCACTCGGCACTTTTGTCGGAACGAGTACTGCAGTTAAATCTCGTTTGGCAGGATTGCTCTTTGTTCTAGCTGCGGCAAGCACAACTGGAACATTGGCAATTTTTGATCCAAAGCGAGATGCGCCAACAATTGCTTTTTTGGCAGGAACCGCGATTGCGCTGATCGGCTATTACATGGTCCAAACTTTTGTGGGTCATGTCATTCTTTACGGGTACATATTCATTACGGGAATCATGGCTCTTTCAGATTTAACTCCAGATGGATCCGGAATGGCGATCTATATTGGAACGTACTTCCTGGTTTTAGGTAGCGCCTGGACCTTCTTCACATATAAAAAGTATGTTGACGGAATTCTTGGTTACATCTTCGGTGGAGCAACGCTCTTTATCGCGACTCAAGTTCTCTTCATCGATGCAGAACATTGGCTCTCTTATCTTTCAATGGTTGCAGTAGCCGGCGCAACAGCATGGCTCTATCTTCGCGTTCATGCCTGGCCGTTAGTGTTGACTGCGGTGTTAACAACAACGGTTGGTGTTGGTGAATTTGTTGCGCAAACTTTGGGCGGATCGTTAGGTTCAGCCCTCGGACTCTTTGCAGCAGGTGCCGCCCTTGTCACAAGCTCGCTATTGGCCCTTCGAAATAAGCGAGAAAACCCAGTAGGCGCAGTAGGCGCAGCAGGGGCAGCAGAAGCGTTAGAAATAGCGCAGTAAATCTCGTTTTGGTTTTAGGTCTTATCCACGGGTACGATAGGCGAGCCTTTAACGTCCCCATCGTCTAGGGGCCTAGGACATCGCCCTTTCACGGCGGTAACACGGGTTCGAATCCCGTTGGGGGCACGAAGAAGCAAGCAGTTCTCTGCTTCCTTTACTACCTGAAAAGGTAGGAGGAGATGAGCAGAGTGCGATTTGATTCGCAAAGCTCTTGCTTCCTTGGAAAGGCCCAGTAGCGCAGTTGGTTAGCGCGCCGCCCTGTCACGGCGGAGGTCGCGGGTTCAAGTCCCGTCTGGGTCGCGAGTAGAGAGTGTCCACACACTCTCTACTTTTTACCTTTCATAGAGGTATGCGAAGGTGCACGACAACAATAAAATATTGGCTCGGTAGCTCAGTTGGTACGAGCGCGCGACTGAAAATCGTGAGGTCGACAGTTCGATCCTGTCCCGAGCCACTCTTGTTTTTAAAAATTAACCAGCAGAGCCAGAACCAGATGGTCCTGCTTTGCGTTGCACCTGAGGTGCACCACCACTTCGTTGGCCACCGCGGATCTTTGATCCCCCACTTGTTCCACCTGATGAACCTGGACCGGCGCCTTTATTTTTCTTCGCTTCTAGCGCGGCAGCCATCTTTGCTTTGACGTCATCAACAGGGTTTTCGTTAGTAGCCATGGTTATAAGTCTACCCCTCAGATGGAATTCTTAAGAAGAATACGAGTTTTGCAATCCATGCGATCGCTGCGATAGAAATTGACGGCCAACCTAACGAATCTGGCCAGGTGTAGACGGCCAATGCCATCGCCCCGTAAAAGGCAGCCATCGCCCACAGCGTCAGTGCTGTCACTTTGCGAGATAAACCAACGCGCATCAGGCGGTGAGACAAGTGATCACGGCCGCCTTGGAATGGTGAGATTCCGCGATGCAATCGCGAGATCACAGCAACGGTTGTATCCAAAATTGGTGTCGCCATCAGAAGTGCTGGAATAGCAAATGATTTCTCTTGCGGAATGATTCCTGGGCTGAGGCGAATAGTGAGTACGGAGATGATGATTCCGAGGAATAGCGCACCGGCATCGCCCATATAGATCTTTGCCGGATGTCGGTTCCAGATAAGAAAACCAGCTGTTGCGCCAGCAGTCACGATGGCGAGCGCACTCACCAGAATTTGTTGGCGATCGAAGGCGATAAAAAAGAGAAAAAGTGAGATGACGGCAACGGTTCCAGCTGCGCCACCATCATGGTTATCAAAGAAGTTGATCGAGTTGCAGACTCCGACGATCCATAAGACAGAGATTGTGTAATTGAGGAAGGTGTTACCGAAGGCAATGCCCATCGTGTCGGTGACGGTCAAGATGACAGCGACAATGATTCCAGTGAAGGTCTGTGCGATAAGACGTGGCCATGGTTGTAGACCTTTGAGATCATCGATTAAGCCCATGATTGCGATCGCAATTGCTGGTACTAAGACGAAGCTTGCGAGGCGGAAGTTTTGCATAGTGAAATCTTCTGCCAGAAGCGCGGCGTAAGAGGCCCCGACAACACCGATGGCAATTGCAACGCCACCCAAATATGGAACAGGTTCTTTCTGTGCCTTGCGTTCAAGAGTTGGTGCATCAACAGCGCCGACAGAGAGTGCAATCTTGCGCATGATTGGAGTTAAGAGTCCGACAAATACAAATGTCATCGCACCAAGGAGCAGGTATTTACCAAAGGAGATATCACTCATAACAAGAACCTGATATTACTGAGCCTTAAAATAATTTGCGCGAAGATCATCAACTTCTGATTTACGATAACGGCGATGTCCACCAAGTGTGCGAATTGAAGTGAGCTTTCCGGCCTTTGCCCAGCGTGTAACTGTCTTTGGATCTACACCAAAGAGATCAGCAACTTCGCGAGGTGTCAGGAGAACTTCAGCATCAGGTAGACGACTCATTGCTCTCCTTAGAACTTTCGTATAACGGCGGGTGATAAGGGATGTCCGATTTGCCCCGCAATGCACCGAAGTATCCCCGTTTTGCAGGGGTCTTGGCAAGATGGATGAAGTTAGAACGCGGTCTCGTATGCCTGCACGCTACGCCAGCGACGCACGAGTCGTTCATACCCCTGGCCTGCAACAGAGCCATCGCCCTCGGCTAATCCGTCGAGCGAAAGAAGCACATCTTCAATCGATGTATCTGCCGCCAGTCCATCTTCGCCTTCATTGGTCAGAGCCTGTGAGAGATATCCAGCAAGTCCACCGTAATCAAGTTCAACAAGTGATTCAGGATGGAAAATCTCAAGCCATTCAAGAAGATTTTCAATCTCTTGTTCGACAGGTCCAACACCAAATGCGCCGACAACTGTTTCGTGCGCTTTCATTGTGCGAGCTTTTGCTAAAGCAATTGTGGTGCGCGCTCTCGAAAATGGACCGTTTTGATCGCTACCAATTTCGCGCTCATTAGGAGTAAAGATTGAAAACCAGCGCGGTGGAATTACCCAAGTCTCACTCAAAGTGTGCGGGACAAGTTCGTCGGAGAAATCCATTCCGCTAGTAATAACTTCTTCAAGTGCAGGTGAAACAAAGAAGTGAGATAACGGGGGTGGAAATTGTCCTTTGAAACTTTCTAGCGCAGCCCAACAACGAGTTGCAGTTGACCAGGGGCAGATATAGCGAGCGCCATCGAGATCAAGGATGTGTGCGCCATCTGGTCGCGCGTTGGGTGGTTGTGGAAATACGACTCGCTCAAGTGCCAGGCGTTGTTCTTCTTCACGTGAATTATGGTCGGCAGAAAGTGTTTGCCAACGAAGTCGATCTACGGGATCAAAAGCTTCAAGTGGCTCAAAGACGCGAAGGTAGGCAACGTAAGGTGTTGGAAGCATTTTAATTCGCGCGAGTTACGCTAGTTACACAGATTACGCACGAGGGATGTAATTGCCTTCGGCGAAGGGATCGTCGTCTTCACCGTTGTCAGTTGTTGGTGCATCACCGTGAAGTTCTTTAGCGAGGCGATCAAGATCCATCTCTTGTGAGTTGTACTTGAGATCGCGGGCTACTTTTGTCTGTTTAGCTTTTGCACGGCCTCTACCCATGGGGCGGCCTCCTTACCAATAGCTTTTATTTATTGTCTGCGTGGGCGCACTTTAGCGTGATATGTAGGTCTCGGCCAAAATTCAGCCTTTAGGCGAGGGGAAGATGGGTTGATAGATCGGCTCGAGCCCCCGAAGCGCTGATTGCGCCCCGGGCGTGGGCATCTGCCCAGCTCTCTTGGCCGTTTGCGAGTGCGAGCCAGGTAGTGGCATCCATCTCGATGACATTGGCTGGAGTGCCGCGGGTATGAGTTGGCCCTTCCCCGCATTGAATCGCTGCATAGGGAGTAATGCGAACTTCGATGGCACGACCTGGCGCACGGCGAGAAAGTTCTGCCAATGTGGATTTCACCTGCTCAAGAATGAGGGGATCACGCATTGTTAACGGATTGCTCCGGGTGAATATTGTGCAGCAGCGGGGTGGGCTACGGTAATCACTTCGATGCGAGCAAGAACGCGAGCAATTTGTTCGCGAGCATCTCCGGAGAATTCAAGTGGTGCGCTTATGAGATTTGCGAGTGCATCTCGATCTAGCGGAATTCGAGCATCGGCGGCTAAGTCATCAAGCAAAGTATTTGCTTTACCCTCACGCATCGCAAGTGCTGCATTGACCGCGTGCTCTTTAATGACTTCATGTGCAACTTCGCGTCCGACTCCCGCTTTTACCGCGGCCATAAGAATTTTTGTTGTTGCTAGAAATGGTAGGTAGCGTTCTAGCTCGACTGCGATGACGGCAGGAAAAGCACCGAACTCGTTAAGAATTGTTAGCGTTGTTTCAAGTAGGCCATCCATTGCATAGAACGCATCTGCAATCGCTACTCGACGTACCACGCTGCATGAGACATCGCCTTCATTCCATTGATCACCGGCTAGCTCAGAGACCATCGATGAATATCCGCGTAAAACAACTGCCAAACCATTGACACGTTCGCATGATCGCGTATTCATCTTGTGTGGCATCGCAGATGAACCAACTTGGCCATCTTTAAATCCTTCAGTAACTAGTTCGGCACCAGCCATTAAGCGGATAGAGGTTGCCAGCGACGATGGAGCTGCGGCAAGTTGCACAAGAGTTGTTAACACATCGTAATCAATTGACCGTGGATAGATCTGTCCAGTTGAATCAAGGATGTGAGAAAAACCTAGCTCGGCTGCAATGTTCTCTTCGAGTGTGCGGTGGGCCTGGGTGGATCCCAAGAGATCGATCGAATCTTGTGCAGTGCCAACTGGGCCTTTAATTCCACGCATTGGATAACGCTCTTGTAGTGCAACTAAACGTTGATAAGCAAAGAGCAACTCTTCCGCCGCACTTGCAAAACGCTTTCCAAGTGTTGTGATCTGGGCTGGCACATTATGTGAACGTCCGGCGATTGGTTGATCGGCATAGAGCGCAGCCTTTGCAGCCAAGGCAGCGAGCGTTGCAATCACTTTCTGGCCAATAAGATCAAGCCCATTTTTAATTTGCAGCGCTTCAATATTTTCGGTGAGATCCCGGCTCGTCATTCCCGCATGGATCGCTTCGTGACCAGCTAGCGCGTTGAATTCTTCAATGCGAGCTTTTACATCATGGCGGGTAATTTTTTCGCGGGCATCAATAGATGCAAGATCAACCTGTGTGATTACTTTTTCATAATCTGCGATTACTGAATCTGGAATTACGTGACCTAGGCGGGATTGGGCCCTTGCCACTGCAACCCATAGCTTCCGCTCTGCCATGATTTTTTCTTCAGGTGAAAAGATCGCGCGCATCTGCACTGATGCATAACGGTTACCTAATACGCTCATTCGATAAAATCCTTGACAACAATTGTTTGATCGCGGCCCGGACCAACGCCGATTGCGCTCATTGGGGCACCTGAAATCTTTTCAAGGAAGGCAATGTATGCCTGTGCATTCTTCGGAAGATCGCCGAGTTTGCGAGCACCAGAGATATCTTCACTCCAGCCTGGTAAGTATTCATAAATTGGCTTTGCATGATGGAAATCAGATTGTGATGATGGAAGTTCTTCTACGCGTTTGCCATCGATTTCATATGCCACACAAACCGGGATCTTCTCCCAGCCAGTTAACACATCGAGTTTGGTGAGGAAGAAATCTGTCAGACCATTAACGCGCACTGCATAGCGTGCAATAGGAGCGTCATACCAACCGCAGCGGCGGGCACGTCCAGTTGTTACACCGATTTCACCACCGATAGTGCGAAGTTTTTCGCCATCTTCATCGAATAGTTCTGTTGGGAAAGGTCCAGATCCAACGCGAGTTGTATAAGCCTTAACAATTCCAATAACACGACCGATCTGAGTGGGTCCGATTCCAGATCCCGTACATGCTCCGCCTGCAGTCGGATTTGATGAGGTTACATATGGGTATGTTCCGTGATCAACATCTAGAAGCGTTCCTTGTGAGCCTTCAAGAAGCACGCGCTTTCCAGCCTTGAGTGCTTGGTCCAGAAGCAAGACAGTATCTGCAACATATGGGCGCAAAATCTCGGCATAGGCAAGGTATTCATTCAATACATCATCAACATCAATATTCTTGCGGTTGAAGACCTTGATGAGAATCTGGTTCTTATCGCGCAGCGCAGCTTCTAGCTTTTGACGCAAGATTGATGGATCAAAGAGATCTTGAACGCGAATACCGATGCGGTTGATCTTGTCAGCATAGGCCGGACCAATACCGCGACCTGTTGTTCCGATCTTTGATTTACCAAGGAAACGTTCAGTCACCTTATCGATGGTGCGGTGATAAGGAGTGATCAGGTGCGCATTTGTTGAGATAACAAGTTTTGAGCAATCAATTCCGCGATCGGTCAGACCTTTTATTTCTTCGAGAAGAACGCCTGGATCAATCACAACTCCGTTGCCGATTACTGGAACAACATTGGGCGAGAGAATTCCTGATGGCAGAAGATGTAGCGCATATTTCTGATCGCCGATAACAACAGTGTGTCCCGCGTTATTGCCACCTTGATAGCGAACTACATAATCAACACGATCACCGAGGATGTCGGTAGCTTTACCCTTGCCCTCATCGCCCCACTGTGCTCCCAGCAGAACTAATGCAGGCATGGTTAAAACCTCTCCCCTTGGTTATGTAGCAATATTACTTGCGAAGTGATGTTCCTGTTGATCGAAGATCTTCACACGCATGAACGACACGAGCAGCCATTCCGGCCTCTGCTGCTTTGCCCCATGCACGTGGGTCATAGGCCTTCTTATTTCCAACCTCGCCATCAATCTTCAAAACACCGTCGTAGTTCTTGAACATGTGCTCAACAACTGGACGAGTAAACGCGTATTGCGTATCGGTATCGATATTCATCTTGATTACGCCGTAATCAAGTGATTCGCGGATCTCTGAAAGTAGTGAACCTGAACCACCGTGGAAAACTAGGTCCATAGGCTTACTTCCTGCAGCAAGACCAAGCTTTGCAGAGACTGCTTCCTGAAGAGTCTGCAGAATCTTTGGTTGCAAGACAACGTTTCCTGGCTTGTAAACACCGTGAACATTTCCGAATGTTGCAGCAACCATGTAACGCGCAGCAGCATCATTTCCTAGAGTTTCTAGTGTGAGGAGTGCATCCTCTGGTGTTGAGTACAACTTTGCATCGTGCTTTGCTTCAATGCCATCTTCTTCGCCACCAACAACGCCGATCTCGATCTCAAGAATTGTGCGAGCAGCAACTGACTTAGCAAGCAGTTCCTTCGCAACTTTCATATTCTCTGGCATATCAACTGCTGATCCATCCCACATGTGTGAGCTGAAGAGCGGTGCCTTGCCATCTTTAATGCGCTGTGCGCCGATTTCAAGAAGTGGACGCATGTAGCCATCGAGCTTTTCAGCTGGGCAGTGATCGGTATGGATTGCGATATTGACGTTGTAATTCTTAGCAACGACGTGTGCAAACTCTGCGAGCGCAACTGCGCCGTCGACCATGTTCTTTACTGTGGAGCCAGATGCGTATTCAGCACCGCCCCAAGAAAATTGAATAATTCCATCTGATTCTGCTTCAGCGAATCCGCGAAGTGCAGCGATGATGGTCTGTGATGATGAGACGTTGATTGCCGGGTATGCAAATGCGCCGGCCTTCGCGCGATCCAACATCTGGCCGTAAATTTCAGGGGTTGCAATTGGCATTGTGACTCCAGGTTGTGCTCGGTTTACACGGTTGCTCGCGGCAATATAGATCGCGAGTTGTAATCCTTCGCCGAGCGCGTCATTGAGTCGACTTCGGGCTTACGGCTAATCCAACCACTTACCTGGGGGTATGAAAAATCGCCATGCGCCTGGGGCGTTATTTCCCAGGCCACATAGCGATCTCCACGCTCAATTGTTGCTAGCGTCGCTAGTTCAGCGATCTCACGGGTGAAGCGTCTTCTGGAGGAAGGTGATCAGGGCAGCTATGAGAGCCGGACTTGCGAGGATCTTGAGCAGAATTGCGAAGAGAGCAGTCAACATTTTCATTTCCAATCGGTCGGTTTTTTATCTAACAAGGTGGGCAAAAATAGAGAGTGCGAGTAATCTCAACGCTTATGACCTCGACACCTGTTGATAGTTCTGGCGATTCGATCGAGAACCTTGGCAACGAGAGCCGTCACTTTCCACCGAGTTCGCAATTTGTCGCACAAGCCAATTTCAAGGCTGATATCTATGAGACAGCGGATGCAGACCGCTTAGCGTTCTGGGAAACACAAGCACGCGAGTTAACGTGGGATCAACCTTGGAGCACTGTCCTTGATTGGCAAGTTCCATATGCCAAATGGTTTTTCGGTGGAAAACTCAACGCATCAGTCAACGCACTTGATCGCCATGTCG
>Ga0214917_10004194_pt1 | contig 16210 bp, 12 predicted proteins | sample LL_1208_BB_MetaG_FD_177983 | JGI IMG/M metagenome (GOLD analysis project Ga0214917, IMG submission 177983) | Freshwater microbial communities from Lake Lanier, Atlanta, Georgia, United States - LL_1208_BB | ecosystem: Environmental > Aquatic > Freshwater > Lake | place: USA: Georgia | collected... | reverse complement strand
TGAGCGGCCAATAGAGAGCAAGTACACTTAATTTGGCTAATATAATCGACATGCCAATTAGAGAGACAATCATCACTGTCGATAAAAGACCATCCAAGCCATCTGTTAAATTGGTGGCATTGGTTGTTGCAACAAATAAAAAAATATATAAACCGACAAGGCCAATAGAGTGAATAGGATTAATAAAAAAATGAAATAAGGCTACTAAAGCGCTACTAACGATCACTTGTAATGCTAGCTTTTCTTTAACCGTTAAGCCTCTGTTGATTTTTTGAGTAATCGATTTCATATCGTCTAAAAAGCCGATTAGGGCAAATGCAAGTGTGGCAATAATGCACCATGCTGTAGTGGCTGAGGGTGTGCCGTAAGCCACTACACCCATTACCAATGATGTGATTATGCCAATACCCCCAAAGCTAGGGACCCACTTTTTTTGCTGATGCGTTTGTGGGGTTAAATTATAGATTTGCTGAAATACCTTAAACTTGTTTAACGCCGCGATTGTTATTTTTTGGAGGGTTACAGATACAATAATGAGACAGAAAAATATCATGTCATTCATTTTTAAATTTCTCCATTAAAAATGCCAATGTCTCTTCCATTTTCATGCCGCGAGACCCTTTAATGAGGATGACATCGCCTTGCTTAATTTCTGATAATAACTCTTTATGAAGGGTGTCTCGGTCTAGATAATTCATGACGGATATTTCTTCGGATTGCATGTGCTGTGATTGTGGTCCGAGTGTAAAAATACATGATATTTCGTTTTCAATGGCTTCAGGGATTAGGGATTGATGGAGCTCTTTTGATTTATCCCCCAATTCTCGCATGTCTCCTAGGACTAGCATTTTTCGACCTTTTCGGCGTTTGATATGTTGCATTGCATAAATAACCCCATCTGGGTTGGCATTATAACAGTCGTCGATGATGGTGATGTTTTTTAAATCATAAATGGCCATGCGGTGTTTTGATGGCTGGTATTGTTTAAGTCCTGCTTCGATTTCGGATTCGGTAAGGCCAAAATGCTGCCCCACGGAATAACATAAATTTAGGGTTTGATCGATTTTTGTACTGCCTTTAAAGGGAAGTAATTTAAAGCCATGATCCTGTGCCCTGGTTTTTAGGACATCATAATAAGGTGTATTAAAATTGATAAAGGCATATCGATTTTTACGCTCATCTTTAGTGGGGTGTTGAAATATTTCTGATTTGGCCAGGGCAATGTTTCGCTGGGTTTTTAAGTTTTCGATATGGGCATTACCTATACTTGTAATCACGGTATGGGTTGGTCGGGCGATGCGAGTAAGGTGGGCAATTTCTCCACGCTGTCTCATGCCCATTTCAATGATTAAAATATCTGTTGTAGAGTCAGCTTTTAAAAGAGTTAGTGGAACACCAATTTCATTATTTTCGTTTTCTTCGGTGCGAATGACGTTGAACTTTTGAGATAATATGAAATACAACATGTCTTTTGCTGTTGTTTTGCCTGCTGACCCTGTGATGGCTATTACATGGCACTTTAGCTTTTTGCGGTATTTTTTGGCATAACTTTCTAAGTCAACATCTAGGATTTGTGCACCTTTTTTTATGGCATCTTCGATAAAATCATGACCGTCAAAGTTAGGCCCTTTAATTGGGATGAAAATTTGACCTGGTTTTAATTTGCGGGTATCAATACAAATATCCATATTATGCCTTTTCGAGTTGGGATTTAATTGCGTTGATTGTGACTTCTTGATCGCTAAAAGGAAAGGTGTTTTGTCCAATAATTTGATATTGCTCATGTCCTTTGCCTGCAATAATGACAACATCATTGGGTTTTGCGAGAGAAATAGCATATTGGATGGCCATTTTTCGATCTTCGATACAGGTCGCAAGATCGGGTGATGTTAGGCCTGCAACGATGTCTGCAATGATAAGGCTTGGGGCTTCGTCGCGGGGGTTATCTGAGGTGATGATAATATGATTGGAAAATTTTTCGGCAATTTCAGCCATTAGTGGGCGCTTTGTTTTATCCCTATTTCCACCGCAGCCAAATAATGTAATGACTTTTCCGCCTTCTTTTTTGGCCATTTTACTGGCTTCGCTAAGAATATTTTCGAGGGCATCCGGCGTATGGGCAAAATCAATAATTGCCGAATAGGGCTGGCCTACGGTGATCGATTCAAATCTTCCAGGTGGAGGAGACGCTTGTGAAAGGTGGGTGATGATTGCTTCTTCGGATAAACCAAGTGCCATTAAAATTGCTTTGGCAGCTTTGAGATTTTCGATGTTAAATCGGCCTTTTAGACGTGATGTAAAGCCCAAGTCTATTTTTTTAAAGTCCTCTGGCATGATGACGGTGGCGCCATTTTCAGGTGTCATAAAGGACAGCTTGGTATTTTTATAGTTTTCGAAAGTCCCATGATAGTCCAAATGATCCTGTGTAATATTGGTCAACAATTTCACTTTGAAGTGAATATTTTTAATGCGGTTTTGGTGTATTCCATGGGAGGAGACTTCCATTACGTAGTGGGTACCCCCCTGTGCGAGATGACTTGCCATGGATTTGGCAGTATCTAGGGACTCAGGTGTGGTGAGCTGGTGGGTAATGGTGCCTTGAACATAAGATTTAAACCCTAATTTATTTAAAACTTGATTCACTAATTGTGTGACTGTGGTTTTGCCATTAGTACCGGTTACTCCTATAACCGTTAGGTGTTGAGAGGGATTGTGATAGAAGTCATGGGCAATATCTGCCATTTCGTTTCGACTGACTTTTCGGATTTCAGATGCGCCATTGGCTAATGCTTGATCGATATAGGCATCGCCTCCAGGTAAGCAAAGGAAAATGTCGCCTTTTTGAATTTGTCTAGAATCATATTTGTACATAATTTGAAAGTATAACAGCAGGTATGATAAGCTGAAAATCAACTCTCTTTTTAATTTGGTGATTCATTGGGCGATAAAGATTCTGTAGTTTTCGAGTATGTGTCTACACGTCGTCCTGAATTACGTGACGATATTGTGGTTAAGTATCAAAATCTCGTTGATTTTATCGCTAGGAAATTCTCTTACAATAAAAGCGACGTAGATGACTTATATCAAGTGGGGATGATTGGGCTATTACGTTCTCTCGACCGTTTTGATCCATCGATGGAGGTGGATTTTTCGACATTTGCTACGCCCAATATTATTGGTGAAATCAAACATTACTTTAGAGATAAAAATCGCTTGGTGAAGGCCCCACGAAAACTTCAGGAATTAGCCTCAAAGGTACGGTCTCTTTTACAAGAAAATAGCGGCGATGCAAAGTCATTAACTGTTCCTCAAATTGCTGAAGCTTTGGGAGAATCTGAAGAGCGTATTTTGGAAGCTTTGGAATGCTCTCAAAATGCAACCGTTGTGTCACTAGATTCCCCTTCTATAAAGGGAGACTCTTCTCATGCTAATGAAAATTCTCCTACTCTGATGGATACGATTGGTGTTGAAGGGAATGAAGATTTTTTAATTAATAAAGAAACCCTTCGTGAAGTGATTTCAAATTTACCTCAGCGAAACCAAGAAATTATTTATTTAAGGTTTTACAGTGGCTTGTCACAGTTAGAAATTGCAGATCGTGTAGGATTGTCTCAAATGCATGTATCTCGTATTTTAACTAAATCATTAGAAGACCTCAGACACTTATTAAGCAAGGATTAGATATCATAATGACTTTATCAATTAACCAAATTGAATCCCTTCTACCCCACCGTTACGAAAATTTATTATTAGATACTGTTGAAATTATTGATGCATCGGTTGTGAAAGGACAATTTAGTTTAACTGTCCGGGACCAAGATGAGCTGAATCGCACTTTATTTTATCGCCGGACTATCGATGGAAACTTAGTGTTAATTTCGCCGATTATTATGGAAATTTTGGCATTGGCATCAATTGTCTCTGGCGGAGGCGTTAAAGACGATGAAATTTTGTTTTATGCAGGTATTCGTCAATTTGAAATGCAAAATTTGCCGCAATTAAATCACACTATTACAGGAATGGTGCAAAAAGATGGACAAAAAGGTCCCTTTATTCAATTTTCTGGGTCTGTTGAGTGTGATGGACTTACCTTGGCATCAGGGTCTATGACTGCATTTGTTTCTAAACAAAGTGAATTTAGTGGTCAGGATGCTGCTGCTGAAGGTGAAGACTTAATTTATCCTAAAACGATTTGTCTTGATGCCGATGCCGGCTGGTTTCCAAAATCCGAGGATATGATTGCAATTGATCGATTAGTGCATTTGGATTTAGATACTCATTACGCTATTGGGGAATATACTTACCCCCAATCTCATCCTTTAATTCGAGGTCATTTTCCTGGCTTACCCGTCATGATGGGTGTTATGCAAATGATGGCTGTTGAAGATTTAAGTTTATTGATTTTTAAACATCTCAATAATGGCTATCATCACATGACTTGCGATGCTGAAATTAGAGGTAAAGATGGCCGTTTGGTGGCTGATATGAAAGGGATTTCACTAACTATTGAACGGGATAGTAGTGGACACCCATTTTATGCTGTGATGACAGCTGCAAAGAAAGTTACATTTAAAAATAGAGTGTCTCCATCTGATTTTATTTCAGTTCATTTGCGATCTATTGCGTTTGCATGATTGTCATTGGGGTTGATCCAGGACTTGCAACAACAGGGTATGGATTAGTAAGTGTAGCCGGAAGTAAATTATCTTTAGTGGATTATGGTGTAATTAAAACGCCTGCAAAAACACCTCTTCCTGATCGATTAATGATGTTGTCCCAGTCATTAATTGCCCTATTAAGACAATTTAACCCAACTACAGCAGCTGTTGAAGAATTATTTTTTAATACAAATACTACTACTGCATTGTCGGTTGCCCAATGTCGGGGTGTGATTTTATTAAAGGCTAAGGAATTTGGCTTGGGCGTGTCAGGATATACTCCATTACAAGTTAAACTATCGGTATGTGGGTATGGTCGCGCTGAGAAACAGCAAGTGCAGTATATGGTTAAAAAATTACTTAATATGACGTCAGTCCCCAAGCCAGATGATGCTGCTGATGCCCTTGCGATTGCAATTTGTCACAGTCATTCGCATCTTATACAATCGCATTTATGATTATTTCGCTCACAGGTAAACTGGCTCAGATTTTAGATAAATCCATCATTATTGATGTAAATGGTGTTGGATATGAGGTATTTGTTCCTGAGTCGATGAGTGGCGTCCTTTCGACTGTTGGGCAACAGGTGATAATTTACATTTATCACCATATTAAGGAGGATTCTCAGGTACTTTATGGGTTTCCATCCTTAGATGACCGACATATTTTTATGGTTTTAACTTCAATTTCGGGTATTGGGCCAAAAGTAGGGATTAAATTTTTATCTACTTTTTCTAGTCAGGATTTAGTGACTATTATTGCCAATCAGGATTTTAATGCACTGACTGCTATTTCGGGCGTTGGTAAAAAATTGGCTGAACGTGTTGTGGTTGAATTAAAAGATAAAATGTCTGAATTAAAACTTACTTTATCGGTTGGTCCAACATCGCCATCCTCTTATAAATCTGTGGATAACTCGTATCGTGATGATTTAATGTCTGCATTAAAAATTTTGGGGTATTCTCAGGACGAAATTAAGCGAGGCGTCGATGCGTCTAGCAGTTTATTGCACAAAGAGATGTCTGTTGAGGATGCTATCCGCGTTGTTTTAAAATCTCTTTAACTTGTGGATATCCCTGTGGATAAGTTGTTTATAACTGTGGACAGAATTGTGGATAGATTTTATAAATATCATAAAAAATCATTAAATTACTTTTTTTACTGTGTAAGATTTGAAAATTAAGGCAGAGGATAAATTGTGGATAACTTGTTGATAAATCAAAGCCCTCCGTCTTATCAAGAGATTTGGGATACTGTGACAATGTGCTTAAAGTCACATTTGTCTGAATCGGGGTATCAGACATTTATTTCGTCGGCAACGCCTAAAACATTTATTGCCCCTGTGCTGACTTTAGATGTGCCAAATGTTTTTTCTAGAAATTGGATAAAGGAAAATTGTGAATCGATATTACGATACCATTTTCATGAAAGTGGACTAGATGCAGTGGTGATTGATTATAATGTAGTCCCACTTGATGGAGCAGAAGATCAACTAAATATCTTTTCTCAGGCTCATTTGGAAAAACCTGTTGTTTTATCTACTGCAATGACAGATGTGTTTAATACAAAATATACTTTTGATAATTTTATTGTGGGTCATAATAATCGATTTGCTCATGCCGCTTCTGAGGCAGTATCAAAGGCACCTGCTAAGGCGTATAACCCTTTATTTATCTATGGATCCGTTGGATTGGGTAAAACCCATTTACTTCATGCGATGGGTAATAAAATTGCATTTCTTTTTCCTGGGTCCATTATTAAATTGGTATCTTCTGAAAAATTTACTAATGACATGATTAATGCCATTAAAGATAAACAAATTAATCATTTTAGAGAAAAATATAGACATTGCGATGTATTGATGATTGACGATATCCAGTTTTTAGCCGGAAAAGAGCAAACTCAGGAAGAATTTTTTCATACCTTTAATGAACTTCATGGCCGTAATAAGCAGATTATTATCACATCTGACCGTCCACCTAAAGAAATACCAACATTGGAAGACCGTTTACGAACACGATTTGAATGGGGATTAATTGCGGATATTCAGCCTCCTGAATTTGAGACGCGAATTGCCATTTTACGAAAAAAGACGGAATTAAATCAGTTGGTGATTTCGGATGAGATTTTGCACTTTATTGCGACTCAAATTCCAACAAATGTGCGAGAGATGGAAGGTGCATTAACTCGAATTGTGGCTTATGCCTCACTATTAAATACGGAAGTTACCCTGTCTATAGCGAGTAATGTTATTCAAGATATTATTGGTATTCGGCAAGAAGCACCGATTAGTATTTCGCTGATTAAGCGTAAGGTATGTGATTATTTTCAGATTACTGATGTGGAGTTATGCTCTAAAAATAGGACTAAGGAATTGGCATATGCGCGGCAGATTGGAATGTATTTGGCACGTGAGTTAACCAATGTGTCTCTACCCAAAATTGGAGAAAGCTTTGGTAAACGAGATCACTCTACTGTGATGCATGCCTGTGACAAAATTAAGGTGATGATGGCATCTGATACGGATACAAAATCGGTGATTCAAGTGTTGTTATCTAATATTCGGAATGATGAATAATTTATTTTACAGGGTGTGGATAAAGTGTTGGTATTGTTGTGGGTAACATGTGTATAATTGCTGCTTCTGAATTGTTGTTAGGTGTTATACTTAAATTATCCATAGGCTGTGAGGGATAAAATGTGTTCTCAGAACAAGAAAAATTGGGAAATATCCACATATCCACAGCTAATACTATTACTATTACTATATTTATATTAATTAATAGTCTTATTAGAGGAGCTTTTAAAAATGAAGTTTACTTGTAGAGGAAATGTTTTATTTAGTGGGTTAGGTATTGTTGAGAAGGCTGTTTCGGTTAGGACATCATTGCCTGTTTTGGAGAATGTCTATTTATCACTAAGTGGTAATACCCTTACTTTAAGAGGAAATGATCTTGAATTAGGTATTGAAACGCAGATAGAAGTTGATGGATTACAAGATGGAGCTGTGCTTTTAAAAGCCAAAACTTTGAGTAGTATTGTGTCTAAGTTACAGACACAGCAGTTGATTGTTGCGATGGATGATCGCTTTAATGTCACTATTCAGGCGGATAATCGGGTTGATTTTCATATTATGGGTCTTTCGGCTGACGAGTATCCTATTTTTCCAATTATTGAGCATGGAACATCTGTGCAGCTGAAAGTTGAAGAAATGCAGCATTTGATTAAGTATACGATTTTTGCAGTGTCTTTTGATGAAACAAAACAGTTTTTAAATGGTATTTTGGTCAAGAGTGAGGGTGATCAACTTTCTTTTGTTGCGACTGATGGATATCGCTTGTCGATTAAAAATCATCGCTTGGGTGTACTGCCAGAGCCTGCGTTTTCGGTTATTGTACCGTTTAAGGTGATGAATGAGTTTAGTCGTATTATTTCTCAAGCCAAGCCTGATACAGTGTTTGAATTAAATGTATCTAAACATCAGGTTTCTTTTGTTTTGGGTAAAACAATTTGTATGTCTCGTGTGATTCAGGGACAGTTTCCGGATTATAAGCAAGTATTGCCGCAGAGAGCCGGTAATGCGTTTTCGATTTCTCGTCGGGCATTTTTAGAGGCATGTGAGCGTGCTTCGATTATTGCCTTTGCTTCAAATAATGTGATTCGCTTGTTGTTTAGAGATAATGTACTTGAAATCCATGCGAACGCCCAAGGAATGGGTGAGTTTAGAGAGGAATTACAGATTTCGAGAATTGCAGGTGAAGGTGATGCTAAAATTGCCTTTAATGTTCGATTGATTTTAGATTCGATTAAAAATTTAGATATGGATGATTTGAGGGTTGAATTTGATAATGAATTGAGCCCTTGTCTTGTAAAACCAGTTTCGGATCAAGATTATAAGTACATTATTATGCCAATTCGAACTAGTGATTTTCAGCATGCATCACAAAGTAATGAGGCTGTTGGGCAACACGTTTAGACACAGGTTGAGACAGGATTAACACCTGTCTGTACTTTTTGATGATTAAGAAGATATGGGTTAAGGGATTTCGTAATCTGTGTGAGCAGGTTGTCGAATTGCATCCGACTGTGACGATTATTGTTGGAGAAAATAATCAGGGAAAGACTAATTTTTTAGAGGCCTTAAGCGTCGCTATGTCAGGTAAATCTCCAGCGAGAGCCCATCAGGATATGGTGATTGGAATAATGCTTGCTAAGGCGCAATTAGGGCTGTCTTTGGTGGATTGTGGATGTGAGAAGAAGCTTTATTTGGATCTTCTGAGGGATGAGGGGAAGCGAATACAGTGGAATGGGGATTTTGTAAAAACGTATCGGACAGTTGTGGACACATTGGCTGTGCAGTATTGGTCTGCAGATGTATTGTGGTTATTTCAGGAGTCACCATCGTTTAGGCGAGAGTTTTTGGATGATTTTTGTGGCCGTTATTTTGATGGGTTTTTAGCGGTAGAGAAGCGGTATCAGGCTATTTTGAAACAGAAAAACAAAGTCCTTGAATTGGGAAATGTTGATGAAAAAATGCTAAGTCTTTTAAATGACCAATTGGCAGACTTTGGTGTAAAAATAATTGAGTGTCGATTGGCAGCTATTCACCGTATGATGGACATTGTGACACCGTATTTGGCCACCTATTTTCCAAATGGAGGAGCTGATATTAATGTGCAGTATAGTGGGGATTATGCAGGGACTTATCGGCAGTTATTGAGCGAAAAACAGTCTAAAGAGATTATGGTGAAGCAATCGTTATATGGGCCACATCGAGATGATTTTAGTGTGAAAGTTGGGGATATGCCCATGGTTGGGTTTTACTCGAGAGGGATGACTCGTATATTTGCTTTATTGTTGTCTTTTGCCCAATTATTGCTTTTAAGTTCACAAAAAAAGCGGGTATCACTGTTGTTACTGGATGATGCTTTTGCAGAATTGGATATTACAAAAAAACAATCCTTGATGTCTGATTTTAGTCAGCAGGTGCAAGTTGTGTATACGACTGTATTGGATGAAGACCGTTATTTGTTTGATGACAGTTATGTGTTTGAAATGAAAAGTGGGAAGTTGAGCTTATTACCCTCTCTTACAAGTCTTTCTATATCGGAGCTTTAGTGAGTATGGATAATTTGTTTTCGATTTTATCTGAAGAGAAAGGATATAAAGACTTTTTTATTGCTCATCGTATTGGAGAGTTTATTAAAAAACATTGGCCTGAAATTGCAGGGAAATTGGCCTTGGAGTTAAAGGTGGTTTATTTTAGAAATGGTATTTTGGGTCTTGAGTCTAGTAATCAGATGTGGGTGACCGAAGTTGCCTTTTATGAGAAGGAATTATTGCAGCGGTTGAATGACGTTGTAAAGGCGCATGGTCGCCGATTTAAACTATTTAAATTAAAGGTGACTTTTGCTCGCCCTGATTTAGAAAAGACGGGGACTGAGCCGTTACATAAGTTGCCTGATTTACGTGATTCTCCTGAAAAATTAAGAGTTAATTATGAAGAAAAACTAAAAAAAGGGATGACGCCATGTAGCTGTTGTTTTTTAGTTTTGACGGATACGGGAATTTGCTCGTTTTGTCGGGTTGAGAGGAAGTACGGGGCATGATATAGTGGGCTTCCCTTGTTGTGTCCCTTTATTATTGTGACATAATTTATTTTCGAACGGAGGATTTGCTTTGGGTAGTTTAATTAAGAAACGCCGCAAAAAGATGCGTAAACATAAATACAAAAAGTACGGAAAACGCATGAAGGCTAATAAAAAGAAATAGGTAAACCAATTATTGGTTTTAGATAAAGGTGGTCTTTACAGATCACCTTTTTTGTTGTCTTTGATGTTTCACGTGGAACGGTATAATTAGAATATGACACATTTTGGCTTATTTGATTCTGGTATTGGTGGACTAACTGTTTTAAGACGGGTTAGAGATGCTTTTCCTGGGTGTCAGTATACCTATGTTGGTGACAGTGCTCGTGCGCCTTATGGTGGTCGTCCTACAGAAGAATTGTGGGAAATTAATAAAGGGATTATCGAGTTTTTAATTGCTCAAGGAGTGACTCAATTTATAATGGCGTGTAATACATCGTGTAGCCAATTTTTAGAGCGGATTAGACATAATTATGGCTTGCCGGTTACTGGTATTGTGACATCAATTGCAGGAGTGCTTGATCGCCATGTTAAGCGAGTTGTTGTACTTGCAACACAGGCGACAGTCAATACACATGCGTACAAGTCGGCAATAGAGGCTGAATATCAAGAGATAGATGTTATAGAAATGGCATGCCCGACTTTGGTGCCCATTATTGAACGTGGTGAATTTAATGACGCTGATATTACAGAAGTAAAAAGAGTATTGGCTGTGGCACTGTCGTATCGTCCTAGTCATATTGTGATGGGATGTACTCATTATCCGTTTTTAGAGGAAATTTGGAAGCGGGAGTGTCCTAGTACTGTTACTTTAATTGACCCGGCTTATGGGGTGATTAAGGACCTTAAGCGTGAAAATCGTCACTTTGAGGACTGTGGTGGTGGTAGTGTTAGTTATTTTGTATCTGGAAATATGGACCGATTTAAGGCTGTTTTGGGTGATGATGTGAGTATATTAGAGTATTGTGGATTGGCTACTATTTAATGATCTTTAAAGTAGTTGGAAATCCCTTCAACGATGGCATTGGCTAATAGTTCTTTGAAGGGCTCTTTTTGGATTTTTTTGAAATTTTCCTCGTTTGAGAGATAGAGGGGTTCTAGAAGAGTGGCTGGCATTTCACTGTGGTTTAGGACATATAATTGAGATTTTTTGACGCCATTGTCTTTGGTTTCTAGGCTTTTAGTAATGCTTTCGTGCAAGCTGTCGGCTAGGGCTTTGTCTTTAGATTTATAAAAATAGGTTTCGGTGCCTTCGACTTCGGGTTTGTACATGGCGTTGAAGTGAATACTGACAAAAATATCGGCTTTGTTTTGATTGGCCATTTCGGTGCGTGTGGAGAGGTTTGTATTGGCGTCTTCAGATCGAGTCATGATGACGAATGCGCCATTTTTTGTGAGCTTTTTTTCGACCCTTTTTGCAATATCTAGGGTCAGGTCTTTTTCAAAAAATTCGCGTGTTGGCATTGCCCCTGGGTCGCGTCCGCCATGGCCAGCATCGATAATGATGATTTTGGATCGAACTGGGCTTGGCTTGGGTTTGGCAGTTAGTTTTTGCTCTCGTAATGTGGGGGCTTTGAATGTGATTTCGATGTCGCTGCCTTGTAACTTGTGAGTGCTTAACTCGACATTTTTTTCGAGATCTATGACGATGCGGGTTTGTAGGGGAGATTCGGTAAATTGAGAGGTGCGAATTTGGCTGTAAAGTTGGGGGTTTTCTGACCGAATGAGTTGAGGGAGTTTACAGATTGTGTCTTGAATATCGATGATGAGTCGATTTTCGGCCTTATATTTGCTGATGGAATATTTTTTAACACTGCCTTTGGATTTGATAATCAGTTTTAAAGGGTCTTGACTGATTTCTGTGGTGCTTTTGTGGAAGTTGATTCGGTATCCATATTCGGTGAGGGTTAAATTGGGATAGTCGGCGGTTGCAGCGGGTTTAAACTCCATATAGGTTGTATTGGTTTTGGTAGTGACGGTTTTAATGCTGTGGATAAAGTCGGTTGGGTTTTGTAAGTTTTTAGGGAGGACAGATTTAGTATCGGGTAGCTGGATGGTATAGCTTTTAGAGACATCATCAAATTGAATTGTGGGTCTTTCGATCGGATAAGAGGTAATGACTTGAATTTCGGGTCGATTGTCATGGGTTTGAACGATATTGATTTGTTTGAGTTTGATTAATACTTTGATGATGCGTTTTTCCTTGTCCCAAAAGGAGACTAAATCAAGTGCACCTAGAAGAGGTCGGAGTGGAAAATAGAGTTGATTGTCTTTTTTTATGGGCGTGTTTTCGATTTGAGTTTCGGTTTTTGAATTGGGCAAACTGACAGTCATTATGGGTGATTTTTTAGAAAATTCGATGGTTTTAGTTGCTTTAGTGAGGATATAACTGGTGGGTGTTTCCTGAATGGTGATATTTTCTTTGGTAAATACAGTATTAAGTGCGATGTAGAGGGTGTCGTCCTTATAAAAATAGGCATCGGAGATGTCGTGAAGGGTGCTTCCAAATGAAATAAATAAGGGTTTATTGGGTAATAGTTTAGGGATACCATAGTCGTCGATTGTGGTGCGGATTTCGCTGCCACTTGAGGCGAGTAGGGTATTAAAATTGTCTTGTGTGCCAATGGTTTGCTCGGCCTTTATGCGTTTTGAAGGGGTAATTTCATAGCCATTGTCTGTTGGGCTAATACTAAAGCCTAAAATGCTTAGTGACATGTCTAGGGGAATATAGAGACTGTTTTCAAAAAAAATAGGGGCTTTATTAAAAAAGAAGGTGTTTTTGTTGACTAATACTTCTCGAGCAGAGGGTGTGATGATGAGGGTGGTGCCTGTTTTGCGGTGTGTGAGCGTGTATTTATTGTCTTTATTATTTAAGTGTATGGACATCGGGGTAATTTGTTTGAGCGTGTTAATTGAAATATATGAAATCCCATTTTCAGTAATAAGAGGTGGTTGTGGAGAAATGCTTTTACCTTGGACATACAGTGTTACTGCAAATGGTGTGGGTTTTGCATAGATGGTTGTGACCAGAAAGATAGAAATGAAAAGTGCTAAATATAATCGCATGATTAGAAGTTTAACACTCCTTTAAGGATTATACCGGTGATATCGTAACTATTTTCAGTGATGATATTGTCTTTTATCGATTTGATATGTCCTTCGGCTGTGATGGTGAAATTATCGATATAGGGGCTATTAGTGAGTGGGAAGATAATATTTGCGCTAATGCTGCCGGTTTGTGTGGCATAATCCTGTTTGGTGACGACGCTTCGGATGACTTCGCCCGTACCGGATTCATTAATTCTTTTGTCTAGAGTATTAATGTCGATACCTTGGATTTGTGAGAGTTGATGCTCGATTTTAATGTTGAAATTTTTGGATCTAAATAGATTGTATATGGTGGTGGCGGTGATAGAGGTACTGTTTCCGTTAGTGCCATTTTTTTGCTCGGTTTGTCTAAATTCAGAGTCTACGGATATCGATAATGCTGAAGAATATCGATATTTGATGCCTGCCAGTGCGCCTGTTTGGATAATTTCATTGCTAAGGCTATTTCGTGTTGTAATGATCTCGGTAATGGTTGTACGCCGACCACCGATAGACAGGTCGATATTTTTAAATGTTCGAAATGTGAGTCGAGAATTGATGGTTTCCTCACGGTTATATAGTTGGGAGGCACTTAAGTCTGACCCAAGTTGATTTTGTATGTCTCCAATACCTACATTTATGCTAGATGATCTGTATTGATTGACTCGGTTTCGGGTGTAGGTTGTGTCGACATCCACGATTCTAAATGGGCTAAATCCAAGTCCTAAAGTGCCATTTAATATGGATTTAAAAATACTGCCGGAAGCGGAGCTTGCAATGTTTTTTCGGACATAACTTTCGTCACCTGATGTGAGAGTGGTGTTTAATTTGAATAAGTTAAATGGAGAATAGTCTCCACCAAATGTTAAAAATTTTCTTTCGCTGGAATCTTCGGTAAAAATGGGCGTGCGAGACTGTTGGCCTCTGTAGTCTCTCGATGTTCGGGAGCGAATGATGCGGTCTAGGCGTTCTTCGATAGATGCATTGAATAGTCCGATGTCGCGCCCGATGAGGCGGTTAAGCCAGGCGCGCAGGTAGCGTGGCTTAAGTGTGAGCTTTTGAAAGCGTTTTGTGATGGGGTTTTCTTCGCTGGTGATATTGGATGTAGCATTATTTGCAATAATCCGATCCTCTCTGTGCTCGGTATATTCCTCAAGGGTGAGGAGATATGTCATGTGCTTGAATAGTGCCCATTCATTGTCGATGACTAACTCGCCGCCATATTTACTGGTGTTTCGTGTATTTGTGTTTTGAGATGTTGTAGTTGAGTTGATGATCGATATGCCATCGGCATCTGTTGTCTCATAAAAAGCGCGTTTTAATGACACTCCCCGAAATGGTTCAAAATTATTAAAGCTGAGTTTGTCTTCATTAAATTCTGTCGAGCTGGTGTTATTGTTTTTTTCGATTTGATTAATGCGTGTGCTGTATGTGAAAAAACTGTTGTTTACTAGTTTTGTAATGATGTTGTTATTGCTCATTCCACTTTGTAGCAATAAGCCTTTGGGTGCAAATCGCCCGATTTCAAATAAATTGGTTTGATTTAACTCTCCACTTTGTGAACTAATCGGACTTTGATCCTCTTTGCGGTTAAATTGATAGTGGGTGCTTAACCAAGGTGTGGGGTCATATCTAAGATCATAGAGGATGTTTTCGATTTCGTTGGCTGTTTTGGTGACGGTGCTATTGCCAGAGGAGACACGACGCGTTTCGGTTTCGATGGTATCGATCGTATATTGCAATTGGTTTTTAAAAGTGGCACTTGGCATTATCCATAGAGACGCGCCATACCCTGAATTAAGTCGGTTGGATTCATTGCCAAATTTGTCACGGGTTTCTGCGCTATTGATGTAAAATGATGGGTCAAGAGACATGTTGCCAAGGTATTTGCGCTTTTTAAATCGAATTTCACTTCGATAAGACATGTTGTTGATATCCGTTTCGGTTAAATTGAGTTTGTCTAAATAGTCGGACTCTAAATTGGATAATTTAAAACTAAGGGTGTTGCGGAAATTATCGGGACCAAAATTGGTACCTAAGTCGAACTCTGTGGTTTTATTATCTATTTCGTGTAGTACTTCGCCTGGCTTTATGTCTTGAACTTGAGTAAATACCCGAGCTCTGACAGTGTTGTCAAAGGTATCAAATATCGAAAATCGTGCGCCAGCTTTAATCTCTTCATCGGTTAAATAGACGCGATCTCCGGTTGTGGCATTGGTGTTTCTGAGAAGTTTTTGATTACGGTAATCTGCACTCAGAGCTTGGTTTTGGGTAGGACTGTATTTAAAGGAGCCTTCGATAATGCTTGCCCCTCTGGACTCTTGTATCTCGCCGATGGGGATAAATTCGGCATCAATGTTTTTAAAGCCAGCATTTGCTTGGATTTTATCGTTTTTAAAGGCTGTCATGACTTTGGTGGCTAATTTATACCCTGAGCTTTGGCCTGCTTGAGTAGCGCCACTGACAAAGTATTCGAAATTTACTCGGATAATGTGATTTCGTGACGGATTGATGTCTTTAAACCGTAATGTTCCATTGCGGTAGTTGATAAAGTAATTGAGGTCTTTGGTTAAAATCGTGTTGATAAAGCCTTCTTGGATAGTTACGGTTTCTGAGTTTTCGACAAGATTTTGTTTGCCAAGATTATAGTTATGATTAAGAACGCCATTACCAGTAAATATAGAGGCTGTGGCAACACGGGGTTTTGAAAAATTATGTTCAGCGGCGGCGACTTCGGCCAATACTTCCCAGTTATTATTAATTTTACTTCCTGCTGTGACGCCGATCATGGTTTGTGAAATATTACCTTCATCGGGT
>Ga0214917_10004192_pt1 | contig 16211 bp, 12 predicted proteins | sample LL_1208_BB_MetaG_FD_177983 | JGI IMG/M metagenome (GOLD analysis project Ga0214917, IMG submission 177983) | Freshwater microbial communities from Lake Lanier, Atlanta, Georgia, United States - LL_1208_BB | ecosystem: Environmental > Aquatic > Freshwater > Lake | place: USA: Georgia | collected... | reverse complement strand
TTGGGGCATACCTTTTCTCAACTGGTGCAGCTCAACCGATAGCCCCTGCATTGAGACTCGGAGTTCTGGTCTCTGATTCAGGGCCACTTTATTTTGCCGGTGAGTATCAGCGAGCGGCAACAAAGTTAGCGATAGCAGATCTAGCTAAGGCATCTGAACCACTCAAGGTCAATGTGACTTTTCTGGACCTAGGCGACTCAACATATGAGTTCGAGAATGCTAGAGAGAAACTTGATGACTTTAGGGCTGATGTGCTTCTCGCGCCAATTGAATCAAGTTCTGCAGTTCGTCTACTAAAGACAACTGGTAATCAGCCTGTAATCGCAACAGCAGCGATAGCTGAGAAGATCGAGAACCAGTCACCGGTGTATCGGTTAGCGCCAACACAGTCTCAAGAGGTCATTGCACTGGCCCAATACATTGTTGACTCGAATGCTCAATCCGTTGCCATTGTCTTTAGTGATGACGAGTATGGGAAATCCACCCTGCGTTCACTAGCCATGGCTTTTGCGCTTAGGGGGATAGGCAAGGTGCAGGTTGTCCCGTTGAGTGAATACTCCCGAGTGATCAAAACTAAGCTTGATGCCTTGGTGCTTGCAACCATGGAGCAGTCACTAGGTTTCTTTGCTGAGTATGCCAAGTTCCCAAACAAGCCAAAGCAGTTGTATTTAGTGCCAGGTAATCTGGCTAGCTATTCTAATTACCCTTGGGCTAACCAAGTAAAAGGAGCATTGGGCTTGTTCTCTCAAACTGATGTTCCAGATAGCTTTAGAAACCGGTTAGCTGCTTACATGAAGAGGCCAGCGGTCAAGACAACGACTAACCCGATAGTCACTCTTTCTTATCTGACCTATCGGGCAGTGATGATTTCGGGGGAATCATTTCTGAAGGCTGGCGGTAACTTTACGCCAAGGCTGAGGACAGCTCTCTTGGAAAGTGAGAGTAACGGGGTTCGGAACTTTACTGGTCAGGGGATTGCTTACCGAGATAAGTATTCGGTCTATCAGTATTCGGCTAAGGGCAGTTATTCGGTGATCGGGGAATATGAGCCTAAACAATAGGGCTTGGGTCAGGGTAGAATTGGCCTATCGCCACTTTTGACAGGGTAAAAATGACTCAAAACGACCCATTTGGTTTTACTGGACTGACCTATGACGACGTCTTGCTCCTACCGGGGCAGTCAGATATCGTCCCAAGCCAGGTGAGCACTAGGACTCAGATCACCAAGCGTCTATCAATCAACATCCCGCTGCTTTCCTCAGCCATGGACACTGTTACCGAGGCAAGACTGGCAATCGCCATAGCCCGCCAGGGTGGTTTAGGTGTTCTGCACCGCAACCTGTCTATTGAGCAGCAGGCTACCCAGGTAGACCTAGTAAAGCGTTCAGAAGCTGGAATGATCACTCACCCGGTTACCACTCACCCTCTGGCAACACTTCAAGAAGTTGACCACATTTGTGGAACTTACCGAGTTTCTGGTCTTCCTGTAATTGATGAAGATGGAACTCTTCTGGGTATCGTCACTAACCGTGACATGAGATTTGTCAATGAAGTCCAGAAGTCAATCACCTTGGTGAAGGATGTAATGACTCCGATGCCTTTGGTAACAGCACCGGTTGGTGTCTCTCCAGAGAGCGCGATTGCAATCTTTGCCCAGCACAGAATTGAAAAACTTCCAATCGTTGATGGAGCTAACAAGCTTCGTGGACTTATCACCATCAAGGACTTTGATAAGAGTGAGAAGTATCCATTAGCTAGCAAGGACTCTGCAGGACGACTAATGGTTGCTGCAGCTGTTGGTGTCGGAGACCAGGGTTGGGAAAGAGCAATGGCTCTTGTTGATGCTGGTGTTGACATTCTGATTGTTGATACAGCTCACGGACACAACTCAGCTGTTTTGGATATGGTTGCCAAACTAAAGGCAGAACCAGTTGTTAAGCACGTTGATGTTATTGGTGGAAACGTAGCTACCCGTGATGGTGCTGCTGCTCTAGTTGCAGCAGGCGCTGACGGTGTCAAGGTTGGTGTTGGTCCAGGATCAATCTGTACTACTCGTGTTATCGCAGGTGTCGGTGTTCCACAGATCACTGCAGTCTATGAAGCAAGCTTGGCTTGTAAGCCAGCAGGTGTTCCAGTAATCGCTGATGGTGGCTTGCAGTTCTCAGGAGATATTCCTAAGGCTCTAGTTGCTGGTGCTAACGCAGTAATGATTGGTTCATTACTTGCAGGTACTGATGAAGCACCGGGAGATATCACTTTCGTTGGTGGTAAGCAGTTCAAGACCTATCGAGGCATGGGCTCACTTGGAGCAATGCAGTCTAGAGGAGAAGCAAGGAGCTACTCTAAGGACCGTTACTTCCAGGACGATGTTCTTCGTGAAGACAAGCTTGTTCCTGAAGGTATTGAGGGAAGAGTCCCTTACAGAGGAACAGTTTCATCTGTTGCTCACCAGCTCATCGGTGGTCTTCGTGCCGCTATGGGTTATGTCGGTGCAGGCACTATTGAAGAACTGCAAGCAAAGGGTAAGTTCGTAAGAATTACTCCTGCAGGTTTGAAAGAGTCTCACCCGCACGATATTCAGATGACTGTCGAAGCACCTAACTACAACAACCGCTAGGAGATACCGTTGAGCGAAATAGAAATTGGCCGCGGTAAGCGTGGTAACCGAAGCTGGGCTTTCGATGACATTGCAGTAGTTCCATCTAGAAGAACTAGAGACCCTAGAGATGTCTCAACGGCTTGGAACATTGACGCATACAGTTTTGATCTACCAGTGCTAGCTGCTCCAATGGACTCTGTTGTCTCTCCAGAGACCGCTATTGCTATTGGCAAGCTAGGTGGTCTAGGTGTTCTAGACCTAGAAGGTCTATGGACTAGATACGAAGACCCAACCAAGCAGCTAAAAGAGATTGCTGAACTCAGCGATGACGAGGCAACAGCTGGTTTGCAGCGAATCTACTCAGAGCCAATCAAGCCAGAACTTATTCGTGACCGTCTAGCTCAGATTCGTAAGGCTGGAGTAACAGTTGCTGGTGCGCTTTCTCCGCAGAGAACTGCAGAGTTTGCCAATGTTGTTACAGCCAGCGGTGTTGACCTGTTTGTGATCCGTGGAACTACAGTTTCTGCAGAACATGTGTCTAAAACACATGAGGCGCTGAACCTAAAGCAGTTCATCTACGAACTAGATGTTCCTGTAATTGTTGGTGGAGCTGCCACATACACAGCAGCACTTCACCTGATGAGAACTGGTGCTGCCGGTGTGCTAGTTGGTTTTGGTGGAGGACGTGCTTCAACTACCCGTAACGTTCTAGGTATTCACGCTCCGATGGCAACTGCTGTTGCCGATGTTGCTGGTGCAAGACGTGATTACATGGACGAATCTGGTGGTCGCTATGTCCACGTTATTGCGGACGGGGGCTTGGGTTCTTCAGGAGATATCGTCAAAGCAATTGCCTGTGGTGCAGATGCAGTGATGCTTGGTTCTGTGCTTGCTCGTGCAACTGAGGCTCCTGGTTCAGGTTGGCACTGGGGAGCAGAAGCTTATAACCCAGAACTTCCTAGAGGTGAAAGAGTCAAGGTTGGCAGTGTCGGTTCACTAGAACAGATTCTTCAGGGACCTTCAAGTTCTGCTGATGGTAGAGCGAACCTAATGGGTGCACTTAGACGTGCAATGTCAACAACCGGTTACTCAGATCTAAAAGAGTTCCAACGAGTTGACACCGTTGTTGCTCCATACAACTCCTAATCAATGCTGAAACTTGCACTGAGTATTAAGTGGCTTGGCGCACTGCTGCTTTGCCTTCTTTTGGCTGGAATATTTGCAGCCCTAGCTCAGTGGCAGGTAACCAGATCTGTTATTCCTAATTCAGATAACGAGAGCTGGGATAAAGTCCAGGTTCTTGCATTAGAAGAAATAGCTCAGGCGGGGGAGCCCTTTACCTTTATGGAGATCTCTAAACAAGTTAAAGACAAAGTACTTTCAGAAGTTCAGGCCGAAATCTATTTGAGTTCATCTCAAGCTGTATTGGTAGGTAACAGAATTCAGCTTGATGGTCGACAGGGTTACTGGGTAGTAGTTCCAGCCTCTAATCCAACAGGGAAAATCTTTGTTGCAGTTGGATTCGTTGAAGGCGAGGATAACGCAAGAGATGTCTTGGAGAAGATCAACCTCCCGATCTTTACAACCGCTGGTTCTTCAGGTGCGCTGTCAGGTGCTGAGCCACTCACCGGTCGATACATCCCTAGCGAAGCACCTCAGGAATACAGCGACCCAAAGCTGTTTGAGTCGCTCTCAGTCCCACAGTTGATCAACATCTGGTTCGCTCAGGATGAGAGTAAAGAATCTGATGTCTATACCGGTGTCTTGGCTCTGACCCATGAGAGCCAGTTCAGTTCAATCCCGAAGCTTGAACCAATAACCATTGGCGTTGCTAGGTCTGATACTCAGGTCAACTGGCTGAGTGCTTTCTATGCCATCGAGTGGACTGTCTTTGCTCTCTTTGCGCTATTTATCTGGTGGCGACTGCTGTCCGATGCATACATCAAGCAGCATGTAAAATAGGGGAATGACCTCCCCAGCCCAAGCCAAATCGGCTATCTCTTTCTACCGAGCCAGCTCCCTAATTACCGGTATCTTCCTGCTGCTCGTAGTTGTTGAGATGGTGCTGAAGTATGCCTTTGGATTGACCATCTGGTCTGGCGGTAATGCAGGTTTCTTAGGGCTGGTGCCTAACCCAGTTGATGACACTGGATTCCCAGAGGAGGGAATCGATATCTCTAAGACCCTTTTACAGATTCACGGTTTTCTCTACGTCGTTTACCTATTTGCAGACTTCAGGCTATGGAGATTGGCAGAGCTGAAGTTCATGGACTTCATTCTTATTGCCCTCGGTGGAATCATTCCGCTGAGCTCATTCTTTATTGAGCGTCAATACACAGTAAAGGTGAATGAGATTTTCGCTGCAAAGGCAGGTAAAGAGAATTAGTGAATCAACTAATCGTCCAGTTCTTGTTGTAGATTTTGGTGCTCAATACGCACAGCTAATCGCTAGACGTGTCCGTGAGGCCGGGGTCTATAGCGAGATTGTTCACCACAATGTGAGCGCAGCAGAAGTTCAGGCTAAGAACCCGTTGGCGATCATTCTCTCTGGTGGTCCTTCAAGTGTTTATGAACCAGGTTCGCCTCAGCTAGATAAGGGCATCCTTGAACTAGGTGTTCCAGTACTAGGTATTTGCTACGGGTTCCAGGTTCTAGCCCAAGCTCTAGGCGGTCGAGTTGATAAGACTGGTCTGCGTGAGTATGGAGCAACAGATCTAAAGGTAACTGCAGGTGGAGAGATTCTTGAAGGGCAACCTGATGCTCAGATTTGTTGGATGAGCCACGGAGACCAGGTCATGGTTGCCCCGGATGGTTTTGAAGTTTTAGCTAGCACTGCAACTACTCCGGTAGCAGCTTTTGCTAGCAGTGAGAAGAAGATTTATGGAGTGCAGTGGCACCCTGAGGTAAAGCACTCTCAGTTTGGTCAGAATGTTCTGGAGAACTTCCTGCACAATGCAGCTGGTATTCCAGCTGATTGGAACAGCGGAAACGTTATTGCTGACCAAGTTGCCAAGATCAAAGCTCAGGTAGGGGAAGACAGAGTTATCTGTGGTCTCTCTGGTGGTGTTGACTCTGCTGTTGCAGCAGCGCTTGTTCACAAAGCTGTTGGCGATCAGTTGGTTTGTATTTTCGTGAACCACGGTTTGATGCGTTCAGGTGAAGTTGAACAGGTTGAGCGTGACTATGTTGCTGCTACCGGTATTCGACTGGTAACTGTTGATGCAGAAGAGAAGTTCCTGACTGCTCTTGCCGGGGTAACAGACCCTGAGACCAAGCGAAAGATTATCGGTAGAGAGTTCATTCGTTCATTCGAAGATGCTCAGGCTCGACTGATTGCAGAATCTAAGGCAGATAATCGTCCAATCAAGTTCCTAGTTCAGGGAACCTTATATCCAGATGTTGTTGAATCTGGTGGAGGAGTCACAGCAGGCATCAAGAGTCACCACAACGTTGGCGGACTACCTGATGACCTCCAGTTTGAACTTGTTGAACCATTGAGAACCTTGTTCAAGGATGAGGTTAGAGCCATTGGTAAAGAACTTGGACTACCGCACGAGATTGTTGGTAGACAGCCATTCCCAGGCCCAGGTCTTGGTATTCGTATTGTTGGTGAGGTTACTAAGGAACGTCTGAATCTACTTCGTCAAGCAGATGCCATTGTTCGTGCAGAACTAACCGCAGCTGGTCTCGATGGTGAAATCTGGCAGTGCCCAGTAGTACTGCTAGCTGATGTTAGATCTGTTGGTGTGCAGGGCGATGGTAGAAGTTACGGCCACCCGATTGTGCTTAGACCCGTCTCAAGCGAGGATGCAATGACAGCTGACTGGTCAAGACTTCCTTATGACCTACTAGCAAAAATCTCCAACCGTATCACTAACGAAGTCTCAGGTGTCAACCGAGTGGTGCTAGATGTTACTAGCAAGCCACCTGGCACCATTGAGTGGGAATAAGAAACTAATGAGCGCACCTTTGGTAATCGCTCATCGAGGTGCTAGCGCATATCGACCAGAGAACACCTTAGAAGCTTTTGAACTAGGTATTCAACAAGGTGCCGATGGAATCGAATTCGATCTAGTCACAACCAAAGATCAAGAACTTGTCATTCGTCACGAGAACACTCTCAGTGGAACTACAAATGTTCAAACACTAGAGAGCTTCACTAACAAAAGACGAAATGGTGAACTACACAATTCACCAACTACTGATTGGTTCTCAGAAGACTTTACGCTTTCAGAACTCAAGCAACTAAAGGCTGTTGAAAGACTTCCTGACCAAAGACCAGGCAGTGCTGTCTTTGATAACCAATTTGAGATTCCAACTTTCAAGGACCTCCTAGCAGCAGACTTTATTGCAAAGAAGCTATTGGTTGTTGAACTAAAGAGTGGCTCTCATCTAAACCACCTCAGCAAGACCATCGGGGAGTTAGCTGCAGAAGATATCAAGGCATCCACTGCTGACTGCGAATACTTCATTGAGTCATTTGATCTAGAGGTATTACTAGATGCTAAGAAGCATCTTTCAGATACTTCAGCAAACTACCTATTTGCTCTAGAAGACACATCCTTGAAAGAGTTTGATCTTCAGTACCTAGCTCAGAACCTCCAGGGTCTAACTATCTCTATAGAGATGCTCTTTGCTGAAGATTGGGTTGGTAGCTGTCACGAAGTGGGTCTCCAGGTTTGGGCCTATACAGCTAGGGCGGAAGAGGCTAGCACCAGCATCGACGAGTATTACGAGCGCATCATCGAGACCGGGGTAGACGCGATTTTTGCTGACCATCCAGACCTGCTTCGGCGTGTGCTGAGCGACCGAGGCTGAACTGTCCCCGGTGCAACCTAAGATGGCTAAGTTATGAACTACTTAGAACCCACTAACTCAGACGCTCTGCTAGAAGGGCTTAACCCTCAGCAGCGTGAGGCTGTCCTATACCGAGGGCCAGCTCTTCTGATTGTTGCTGGTGCAGGTTCAGGTAAGACTAGGGTGCTAACCCACCGTATTGCTCACCTTCTGGGTAACAAAGAAGCGTGGCCTTCACAGATCTTGGCTATCACCTTTACTAACAAGGCAGCCAATGAAATGCGTGAGCGCATTAGACACTTGGTTGGCGACCCTGAGGGAATGTGGATAAGAACTTTCCACTCTGCTTGTTTGCAAATCCTTCGTAGAGAAGCCGAACGTCTAGGGCACAACTCAAACTTCACCGTTTATGACACTGGCGATACCAGAGCTCTGATCAAGAGGCTCATCAAAGCCGGTGGTTATGACATCGACAATCTAAAACCACAGACCGTTGCAGCTGTAATCTCTAAAGCTAAGAACGAACTACAAACTGCAGAAGACTTTGCTTCAAATGTTGATACTAAGAATCCAAAGTCGAGCGCTATTGCTGAAATCTTCACAGCCTACGAACATGAGAAAAAGCGCAACAACGCTTTTGACTTTGATGACCTAATTGGTGAGACCGTCTTCTTACTCAGAGCATTCCCTGAGGTGGCCGCTAACTACCAACGTAAGTTCAGACACATCCTGGTTGATGAGTATCAAGACACCAACCATGCACAGTATTCACTCATTCGAGAACTCACTAAGCCAATCCCAGCCTCTCAAGCTCAACCAGATCCAAAGACTGGCGAACTACTAGGTCCAGCTTCTCTAACGGTTGTTGGTGACAGCGACCAGTCAATCTATGCCTTCCGTGGAGCGGATATCAGAAACATCTCTGAGTTCAGCAAAGACTTTGCTGGAGCGCACACCATCTTGCTTGAGCAGAACTATCGATCTACTCAGAACATTCTCTCTGCAGCTAACGCTGTTATCGCTAAGAACTTTGATCGTCCAGATAAGAACCTTTGGACTGATGCCGGTGCTGGTGAAAAGATCATTCAGTTCACAGCAGTTGATGAAAGACATGAAGCTGGTTTCATTGTTGACCAGATTCAAGAACACCACGGAGAAGGTATTGCCTATAGCCAGATTGCCATTCTCTACAGAACCAACGCACTAACCCCAAGCATTGAAGCAGAGCTCAAGTCTCAAAGAGTGCCATATGCAGTTATCGGTGGTTTGAAGTTCTATGAGCGTAAAGAAATCAAGGATGCGCTTGCCTACCTAACTGCTATCTCTAACGGTAGGAATGATGAAGCAGTTAGAAGAATCTTGAATGAACCAGGCCGAGGCATCGGTGAGAAGACTGAACTAAAGATTGCTCACTTGGCTAGAGCCAACGAGATCAGTTTCAGAGAGGCACTTGGCTATTCTCAAGATCTTGGCCTTGGACCGAAACTTACTGAGGCTATCGCTAAGTTCTCAAAGTTACTCAATGACTTGGAAGCGATGGCTCAGACAGCCAAGATTAGCGATGTCTTGATTGAAGCTTTAGTTCGTTCAGGCTATCGATACAACCTAGAGATGAGTAGAGATCCTCAGGATGAGGCGAGAGTTGAAAACCTTGATGCTCTAGTTGGTCAGGTGGTTGAGTATCAACTGCGTAATCAAGAGGCAACGCTTGCTGATTACCTTGCTGAGATTACTCTGGCAGCGGCTGCCGATGAGATTGATGATGGCTCAGGTCAGGTCTCTCTAATGACCCTGCATACCGCCAAAGGTCTTGAGTATCCGGTTGTCTTTATCGCAGGTCTTGAGCAAGGGACTTTGCCACACATGCGTTCTTTTGAAGAAGTCGGTGGCTTGGCTGAGGAACGCAGACTGTTCTATGTCGGTATTACCAGAGCAATGAAGCAGTTGTATTTGACCCTCGCCCTGCAGAGAACCCTCTTTGGGCAGATGAACTCAACCATGCCTTCGAACTTCCTGTTGGATATCCCAACTGAACTTGTTGATCAGCGTGGGGCTGAACGGGATAAGCCAATGTATCAACCTAGAGCTGTTGGTTCAGGTAACTATGACCGTCCTGTTCGGGAAAAGAAGGTTTGGAATAACGCCATCACCCAGGTAAGAAATAACGAAGGTCTGGTCTTGGCTGTTGGAGATAAGGTCAAACACGATGACTTCGGTCTCGGGACTGTTCTAGCCACCACCGGTGAAGGTGCAAGACAGACTGCGGAAATTCGCTTTGAACGGGTGGGAACCAAACGATTAATGGTGCGAGTGGCACCTATCGAGAGGCTCTAAACTTATCTCTGGTGCACCTTTAGTGCCCATCTTTTCTGATTGGAATCATAAGTGGATTTATTTGAATACCAAGCCCGCGACCTTTTTGAAGCCTATGGCGTACCGGTCCTAAAGGGCATCGTTGCAGACACCCCAGAAGAAGTTGAGGCAGCAGCAGCCGCTATCGGCGGAACTGTTGTTGTGAAGGCTCAGGTCAAGACAGGTGGCCGCGGTAAAGCTGGTGGAGTAAAGGTAGCTCACACTCCAGCTGATGCAAAGGCTGTCTCAGTTGACATCCTGAACCTAACCATCAAAGGTCACAAGGTGAACCGTGTGATGGTAGCTCAGGGAGCTGCAATCGATAAGGAGTATTACTTCTCAGTATTGCTAGATAGAAGCAACAGAACTTTCCTATCGCTCTGCAGCGTGGAGGGTGGAATGGAAATTGAGCAGCTTGCTGAAGAGCGTCCAGATGCTCTTGCCAAGATTGCTATCGATGCCATCTCAGGTATTGATCTAGCAAAGGCTCTAGAGATTGCTAAAGCTGGTGGCTTTGACGATGAAATCGCAGTCAAGGTTGCTCCAGTATTCGTAAAGCTTTATGAAGTCTTCGTAAAAGAAGATGCCACCCTGGTTGAAGTTAACCCACTTATCTTGAGCAAGGATGGCGAGATCATCGCTCTCGATGGCAAGGTAAGTCTTGATGACAATGCTGAGTTCAGACACGAACGTGAAACTCTTGAGCGTGATGAACTAGACCCGCTTGAAGCTAAGGCTAAAGAATCAGATCTGAACTACGTGAAGCTTGATGGTTCAGTTGGAATCATCGGTAACGGTGCTGGTTTGGTTATGTCTACTCTTGACGTTGTTGCCTATGCAGGTGAGCGTCACGGTGGAGTAAAGCCAGCTAACTTCCTAGACATCGGAGGTGGAGCTTCTGCTGAAGTCATGGCTGCTGGTCTTGATGTTATTCTCGGCGACCCCCAGGTGAAGAGCGTTTTCGTAAACGTATTCGGTGGTATTACCGCCTGTGACGCTGTTGCTAACGGAATCGTTGGAGCGCTAGCGAAGCTAGGTTCTTCTGCTACTAAGCCACTAGTTGTTCGCCTAGACGGTAACAACGTTTTGGAAGGTAGAAAGATTTTGGCTGATGCCAATCACCCACTAGTCACAGTTGTTGACACCATGGACGAGGCAGCTGACAAGGCTGCAGAACTAGCAAACCGCTAAAGAGAGATTTAAGAATGTCAATTTTCCTAGATAAAAACAGCAAGATCATTGTTCAGGGTATGACTGGCTCTGAGGGTATGAAGCACACCAAGCGCATGCTTGCCGGTGGTTCAAACATCGTTGGTGGTGTTAACCCTCGTAAAGCTGGTGAGACCGTTGATGTTGATGGCACTTTACTTCCAGTGTTTGGAACAGTCGAAGACGCTATGGCTGAAACAGGCGCAAACGTTTCAGTAATCTTTGTTCCACCAGCATTTGCTAAGTCAGCTGTAATGGAAGCTATCGATGCAGAGATCGAACTAGCAGTAGTTATTACCGAAGGTATTCCAGTTCACGACAGTGCTTCATTCTGGGCATACAGCAACTCAAAGGGCAACAAGACCAGAATCATCGGCCCTAACTGTCCAGGTATCATCAGCCCAGGAAAATCTAATGCTGGTATTACCCCTTGGAACATCTCAGGCGCTGGACCTATCGGTCTAGTTTCTAAGTCAGGAACTCTGACCTACCAGATGATGTTTGAGCTTCGTGAAATAGGTATCTCAACGGCTATCGGTATCGGTGGAGACCCAATCATTGGAACCACTCACATCGACGCCCTAGCTGCTTTCGAAGCAGATCCAGAGACCAAGGCAATTGTTCTTATTGGTGAAATCGGTGGAGACTCTGAAGAGAAGGCAGCTGCCTATATCAAGGAGAACGTAACTAAGCCAGTAGTTGCCTATGTTGCAGGTTTCACTGCTCCTGAAGGTAAGACCATGGGTCACGCTGGTGCGATTGTTTCTGGTTCTGCAGGAACTGCTCAGGCTAAGAAAGAAGCATTTGAGGCTGTTGGCGTGAAGGTGGGCAAAACACCTAGCGAAACTGCAGCGCTAATGCGCGGTGTTATCGCTAGCCTGTAATTCATGCGAATCAGGGCGTTTGGACAAGGGGCACTAGAGGCTTCATTTGTCATTGCCTTAGGTTTTGTCTCTGTCTTTCTGTTGAACATAACCATTTGGTTGGTTGAACAAACCCAAGGCTCAAACTTCACAACCGTTCTGCAAACCTCTTCACTGATTTGGCTAAACGCTCACGGTGTGCCAATTCATTTTGCTGCTAGCAAGCTAGGTAGTGTCAGCGTTCCTGAATACTCCTTCGATCTAATCCCACTTGGTTTTAGCATCTTGATTGGTTGGGCTATCTACCGTGCAGGTCGAAGACTAAGTAGTGATCAACATCTAGGTGTTAGCTGGTTTGGTGCTATTACCAGTTACGCAATTCTCGCTCTTGCCGTTACCGGTGTTGCAAGTTCTAAGAAGATATTCGTTGAGGATTGGCAAGCGATCTTTATCCCAACTGCACTCTTTGCTTTTCTGCTAATTCTTGGTTCAGTAATTGGTGCACCTCGATACGAAGGCGAGGGTGAGCTAAGAGTCAAGGTATCTGGTTTCTTTACCAGCCTCTTTGAAAGATTGCCTTGGGCAATTAGACCAGTTCTCTCACCAGCTTTTAGAGCAGGAACTTCAGTTGTCTTAGTTCTCACAACCTTCAGCGCTATTTATATTGCTATAGCTCTTGCTTGGAACTGGGTTGAGGTTATTCGTCTCTACCAATCCATGCAGCTGAGTCTTCTAGGAACAATCTCAGTGAGCATGGGGCAGTTAGCGCTGTTACCTAACTTCATCGCTTTAGGGGATACCTGGCTTACCGGTGTTGGTTTCTCAATCGGGCAAGGTTCTATGGTTAGCCCAATGGGAACTGAACTAGGTCCAGTGCCAGCGCTGCCACTACTTGCTGTTATCCCGCTGGGAAGTTCTAGTCTGACTATTCTTTTTGTAATCCTTCCGCTGCTCGCTGGCTTTGCAGCGACACTGTTGGTTAAGAGTCACACCGCTGATTTGAGATTCAGCTACGCATCTGCGACATCTGCTGCTCTGGTTTTGGGTATATCGATTGGCTTGGTTGCAGGTCTTGAAATGATGCTCCTAGCTGATTTCTCCGGAGGATCTATCGGACCTGGACGAATGAGTACAGTTGGGGCAACTCCTTGGCTAGTTGGTTTAGTGACCTTTGCTGAGGTTGCGGTTGCTTCTACTCTGGCTGCCTTCTTTAGCGCTAGACCGGAAGCGGCTGACCGTGAACTTATTCAGAAGGTGCGACGGGTAAAATAGGGGAGTGCTCTCAGTTGTCGTCCTCATCTCTGGCAGCGGATCAAACCTTCTTGCATTACTAAAAGCAGCCGAAAATCCGCTTTACCCAGTCAAAGTCGTCGCAGTTGGCTCCGATAAGGATGCCCCTGGACTAGAGCATGCTGAACTCTTTGAGGTTGACACTTTCATTGTTGAGCCTTCCCGTTTCCAAGACAAAGAGCAGTGGGCTAAGACACTTCTAGCAAACGTCTTACATCACCAACCAGACCTTGTTGTCCTAGCTGGCTTTATGAAGATTCTTCCTGAATCTTTTGTGAAGGCTTTTGAAGGGAAATTGATCAACACTCATCCTTCACTACTACCTGATTTCAAAGGTGCTCACGCTGTTCGCGATGCTCTGCAGGCAGGGGCTAAGAAGACCGGTGTCACCATTCACTATGTTGATGCGGGTGTTGATACCGGACCGGTAATCGTCCAGCAGGAACTCACCATCAACGAAGGTGAATCCGAATCAGAATTACACGAACGCATCAAAGTTATTGAAAGAGCGCTTCTCGTTGAAACCATCGAGAAGCTAGCGCTAGCAAAATCAGCACAAGAAGGAAACTAAGTGGCCCAGGCAAACCAATACAGTGCAGCTGACTACCAGCACCGTGATCGCATAGCAATCAAGCGTGCGCTCCTTTCAGTTAGCGATAAGACTGGACTACTTGATCTTGCCAAGGCGCTGAACGAACACCAGGTTGAGATTGTTTCTACCGGTTCAACTGCTTCAACTATTCGTGACGCTGGTATTCCAGTCACCGATGTCTCTGCTGTTACCGGTTTCCAAGAAGCACTGGATGGTCGCGTAAAGACCCTGCACCCAAACATTCACGCTGGATTGTTAGCTGACCTTCGTCTTACCAATCACCAAGAGCAACTTAGAGATCTAGGCGTTGAACCATTCGAGTTGGTTGTTGTCAACCTCTATCCATTCGCCAAGACTGTTGCCAATGGCGCTAAGGGCGATGCTGTTGTTGAACAGATTGATGTTGGAGGACCTGCAATGGTTAGAGGTTCAGCTAAGAACTTCGCGAATGTTGCAGTGGTAGTTGATCCAACTAAGTATTCAGAGATTGTTGCAGCTCTAATTGCTGGGGGAACCACTCTCAACCAGAGAAGAGAGCTAGCTACGGAGGCTTTCTCACACACGGCCAAGTACGATGCTGCAGTTGCGAGCTGGTTTGTTTCAGAAGTTGAATCAAGAGCACTACCTAACCAGACCATCGAGACTTCACACAAGAACCCAGGATTCCCGCAGACCATTGAAATTGAAGCATCGCTAATGAACGTGCTTCGCTACGGGGAGAATGCACATCAAGCTGCGGCTATCTATCGCAACACTGCACCTAGTGCTGTTTCAGGTATTGCTCAGGCTAAGCAGCACGCTGGTAAAGAGATGTCATACAACAACTACGTTGATGCTGATGCTGCAGTTAGAACTGCCTATGACTTTGATGAGCCTGCTGTTGCCATCATCAAGCACGCTAACCCTTGCGGTATAGCTATTGCTCCTAAGGATGCGGTTGACCCGATTGCTGCTGCCCACTCAGCTGCTTTCCTCTGTGATCAGCTAAGTGCTTTCGGTGGTGTTGTTGCTGCTAACCGAACAGTCACCATGGCAATGGCACAGAACCTATTGGATATCTTCACTGAGGTGCTAATTGCTCCTGGTTACGAACTTGAAGCACTGAGATTACTGATTGAGCGTAAGAAGAACATGAGAATTCTTGAATTACCTAAGAACTACTCAAGAGAGTCTCATGAACTAAGACAGGTCTCCGGTGGTTTCCTTGTTCAAGAACCAGATAACTATCAGAACTTCTCTTCAACTAACTGGAAGTTAGTTTCAGGACCTCGACCTGATGATGCCACCATGAAAGATCTTGAGTTCGCTTGGCGTGCAGTTAGATCAGTGAAGTCAAACGCAATTCTGTTAGCTAAAGACGGTGCATCAATCGGTGTTGGTATGGGTCAGGTAAACAGAGTTGATGCTTGCAAGCTTGCAGTTGATCGAGGCATCATCCGAGTTGTCGGATCTGTTGCAGCCAGCGATGCTTTCTTCCCATTCCCTGATGGTCTTGAGATTCTGATTAACAACAAAGTAAAGGCTGTTGTTCAACCAGGTGGATCAGTTAGGGACGAGGAAATAATTGCAGTTGCAAAGGCAGCGAACCTCACCATGTTCTTCACCGGTGAGCGCCACTTCTATCACTAGAGGTTAGCGATATCTGCTTGCTTAGCTCTAACAGCTTCCGCTGCTACCTTTAGGTTCTCTAGCTCTGCTGCATCAAGTGGTGTCTCAACTACAGATTTAATTCCACCCTTGCCAAGCTTTGCTTCAACACCTAGGTAAACACCTGAGATGCCGAACTCACCATCGACCCAGGCACAAACTGGGAATACCGCACCTGAATCTTCGTGAACAGCCTTAGCCATACGAGCAACAGCTGCTGACGGTGCGTAGTATGCAGAACCGGTCTTTAGGAGTGCGACGATCTCCGCTCCACCGTTACGAGTCTTCTCAACTAGATCAGCAATCTCAACAGCTGAAAGAACTTCACTCAGTGGCTTGCCGTTGACAGTTGAAACTGAGGGAACTGGAACCATGGTCTCACCGTGTGAACCTAGGGTCAGGGTCTTGACTGAGCCGACCTCAGCACCGGTAGCCTCGGCTACGAAGTTAGTAAAGCGAGCGGTGTCTAGGACACCAGCCTGACCAATTACGCGCTCCTTAGGGAAGCCTGAAGCCTTCTGAGCAAGGGCTGTCATCTCGTCCAATGGGTTAGAAACAACCAAAATAACGGCGTTTGGAGCGTGCTTGGCAATGTTCTTAGCAACTCCGCCAACAATGCCTGCGTTGACCTCTAAAAGGTCCATACGGCTCATGCCAGGCTTACGTGGCAAGCCTGCAGTGATGATCACGATGTCGCTGTCAGCAATAGCTTCGTAGCCAGCACCCTCAGGGGTAGTGGTAGCGCCAATAACCTTGGTCTCATAGCCCTCAATTGAGCGAGACTGGTTGATATCTAGGGCAACACCCTCAGGCTTACCTTCCAAAATGTCGGTCAAAACGACTGTGTCGAAGATGTCATACG
>Ga0214917_10004191_pt1 | contig 16213 bp, 13 predicted proteins | sample LL_1208_BB_MetaG_FD_177983 | JGI IMG/M metagenome (GOLD analysis project Ga0214917, IMG submission 177983) | Freshwater microbial communities from Lake Lanier, Atlanta, Georgia, United States - LL_1208_BB | ecosystem: Environmental > Aquatic > Freshwater > Lake | place: USA: Georgia | collected... | reverse complement strand
ATCTATTATATATTAATATTATATTTAATATATTTTAATTATCAAATCTATATGGTTCTGATAACTTTCTTAAACTCATGCATTTCTGTGTATATAAATACTCTAAAAATGGACCTGGATTACATAAACCAAATTCAGAATAATAATTATTATCACTTAATGATCCACCTGTTTGAATATTATTAAATGTTTCAATCTCATTTTTTGGATAAAAGAAACCTATTCCATTGTAAGAGTTACTTCCTGTGCAAAATTTACTAAATAAATTATCTAAACTTATATCATCATCTGTATCATAAGGTAATTTTATAAATATATTCGGTATTTCTTGTTTTACTCTAAATACATGTATGTAACCTTTCTGTTTCTCAACACTACATCCTTGTATCTTATCGGATGCTAATCTAAAATTTGGTGTAAAAAATGATATTAAATCTTTTGATTCATTGCCGTGTAATTTAATTGTATTCGTGTTAAATCCTCGCTTATCTACTGTTGAAAAAAATAATATTGTACCTTTTTCTATTGTATATGTCTTTATTTCATCACTTATAAAATCCGGTTTTACTAAATTACTATCATTCATCCTACTTATCTTATCTACACTCTTTGATGTTGGTGTATCTAATGATATATTTTCTTTTGATGGAATTGAATTACCATTAGTTTGTTGTTTATCACCTTCTTGATTTCCATTAGGTTGTTTATCACCTTCTTGTTTTCCATTAGGTTGTTCAGTAGCTTTTGGTGTTTCGTTAGTTTTATCACCTTCTTGTTTACCATTAGTTTGTTCACTAGCTGCTTGATTGCCATTAGTTTGTTGTTTATCACCTTCTTGTTTACCATTAGTTTGTTCACTAGCTGCTTGATTGCCATTAGTTTGTTGTTTATCACCTTCTTGATTGCCATTAGTTTGTTCAGTAGCTTTTGGTGTTTCATTAGTTTGTTGTTTATCACCTTCTTGTTTTCCATTAGTTTGTTCAGTAGCTGCTTGATTGTCATTAGTTTGTTGTTTATCACCTTCTTGATTGCTATTAGATTGTTCAGTAGCTTTTGATGTTTCATTAGTTTGTTGTTGATTACCATCGCTGTTACCAGCACCACCAATTTGTATTTTAGAATTAGTTTTATATTTATTAAAATTTAGTTTAAATTTATTTACTATATTAAAATCGGAAAAGCTTTTATTTTTTTCTGCAAAATTAGTGATTCTATATAAATTGTGATTACTCATATTTAATAAATGTATATAAATAATAATATAAAAAAATATTATTATTTAATAGATAATGGAAAAGACAGATAATAATATAAAAAAACTATTATGTTATAATTATATTAATTATTCAAAATGTTTATATAAACACAAATGTTTATTTGCACATAATTTAAATGATCAAAAAAAAGATCATTATCGTGAGATAATATACAATATGTTATATCATGATAAAAATTTGAGTGATATTGATATATATAATGATAAATTATTATTAGATGAAATGTTAATTTACACAAAAGAATGTAAAAATTGTATTAATAATAAATGTCCAGGTGGTTATAACTGTAAATTTGGAGCTTGTTCAAAAGAAGTTAAAATTTGTTATAATGATATTATGTATGGTAAATGTTTTAATAATTTAAAAGAAGAAACTACTAATAATATTGTTATTAAAAGATGTATTTATGGTATTCATTTAACTGAAAAAAATTTAATTCCTTATTATCTTAGAATACCTATTGATTTTAATTCTGGTGAATATGTATTAAATAAAATTTATAATATTAATTATAATATTAAAAATAATATATTGTCACTCACATTAAATAATAAAACTATGCCATTAATTAAAGAAATTCTTTCAAATAAAATTTCTAAAATTGACCTTATCAAAAATCTTAAAATTAATAAAAAATATATTAAAGAAGATAATGAAAATAATCAAGATAATAAAGATAATCAAGATAATGAAAATAATCAAGATAATGAAAATAATCAAGATAATGAAAATAATGAAAATAATGAAAATAATGAAAATAATCAAGATAATGAAATATTATTATCAATAGTAAATACAATAATAGATAATATTATAATAGACAGTACAGATAATACAGATAATAAAACAAATATAATAGATAATAATATAATATAAATGGTGAAATAATTTTTAATTTTTGTAAAAATGAATATTTTATTATATAAAAATATTGATTTAGAAGATATATGATATATAAATATTATAGAGATGAACAATAATTTAATACAATATAAATATAAACCGAAGAAATTAAATGACATAATAGGTAATTATAAGTCAATAGACTATATAAAATACTGGTTAGAAACATATGAAACAGTTAATTTATTTTTAAAAGACAATGGTTTATTAAAAAAATCTTCCAAAGGTAGGAAGAAGAAATTAGTAAACATCACTGAAGAAGAGTTAGAATTTAGTAAAAGAAAAGGTAATTTATTAATAACAGGATCACATGGTTGTGGTAAATCATCAATAGTGAATATAATATTAAAAGACAATAATTATGACATTGTAAATTTGAATATGTTAGATCCACGAATTAAGATGGATATTGATTTAATATCTAAATTAGCACATAAAAATTATTTAGATGGTAATACAAAGAAAATGGTATTATTAATAGATGAATTAGAATCAGTAATTACATTAAATGATAAAGTTGGTGTTTTTAACATAATAAAAGATAATAATTATAATCGATGGATGACAATAATTATTATTACAAACAATCAGCATAATAAACAATTAAATGAAATTAAAAAATATTCCAATGAAGTAAAAATATATGCACCATATGTAAGTGAAATAAATAAATGGGTATATAATATATGTAAAAATGAAAAAATTAATTTAGAATATGAATTGATTAATAAATTTATTGAATATTGTCAAAATGATTTACGAAAAATATTAATTCAATTAGATGAATTGAAAATTAATTATGGTAGTTCTAAAATTTCTGATACTTTATTAGATAATTTTATTAATATTATGAAGAAAAAAGATTTAGATTTTGATCTATATAAAGCTACTGATAAAATGTTAACTGATTATAAAAATATAGATACTTGTATTGAATTATATGAAACTGAAAAAGTATTAATGCCTTTAATGATACATGAAAATTATCATAAATTTATTAAAGAAGAATATTATGTAAAAGTATTAAATAATTTATCAACTGGGGATATTCTTGAAAACTATATATATGGAGAACAAAATTGGGATTTATTAGAATTACATGGTTATATAAGTTGTGCCATACCATCATATTTTATTAATAAATTTACGAATGGTAAAAAAAGTGGTCAATTAGTATTTGCAGCTGATTTAAATAGAACATCGGATAAAAAAATGAATAAAAAAAATATAAATAGAACTAATGAAAGTATAAATAAAAATTCCATTGAAAATATAAGGAATAAATCTATAGATGAATTTATCTATATGGGTGAAATTATGAATAAAGTAAGCAATACAAAAAATGAATCTTCAAATTATATAAATAATATTATAAAAATAAATAAATTAAAAAATACAAATTCTAGTATTTTAAAATAATAATTCAAAAAATATATAATTCATTTTTTATAAAAAAAAATATATAATTTAATATATATACAGTATGTCTAATCCAGATGCATCATCTAACAAATCTTTACCTCGTGAAGATATTGAAAGACAAGTAGATAAATTAGTTAGAAAAAACGCTGGTAATAAAAGTAATATTTCTAATTACCAAGTTTATGAAAATTTAAAAGGCAAATATAATAACGATGAAATCGTTGAAACAATTATGAAGAAATATAGTGATAAGATGAAAAGAGTTAGAAAACTTGCAAGTAAAATCAAGCAAAGATTATTTGAAAAGCATCCACATTTATCACAAAAAGAATACATTGATAAAGTTGCATCTTACAAAGATAAATATGGTTTTGATGATGCTGAAGCTCAAGCCATTATTAATGACATTATTAATAAACCAGTTACTATTACTAATGAAAGAGACGATGCTGGTTTCAACAAAATGAGTAAAGCTCTTGGTTTTGTTCCAATTTCATATAATTTAACTGGTAGATTAAATCCAGATAAAGATGATGTTGAATCATTACAAGAAATCTTAAAACTAGATTCTATTACCAAAGATCTTCATACACAAGTTATATTACAACATTTATTTTACGATAATGCTCAAATAAGTACCAATGTTATTAGTAATGCTAGTCAAGATAAACATAAAGCAAATATTTATTCATTTGTTCATCCTGTAGTTGTTGCATTATTCTTACCAAAAATTAATTTACTAGATGATCAAATGATTATTGCAAGTATTGCCAAGATTATCAGTCAAAAACAAAATGGTCAAGAATTACAAACTCAACCAGAATATGAATTATATTGGCAAATTGCAACTGATCCTGCTGAAACAGCATGTGTCACTAAAAATAACAAGCCATTTTATGATTTATATACCAGATTTGTTGTACAAACTAAATTATGGGAATCTATCTTAAATTTAAGACAAGGTAAATGCTATTTACCTGAATTAAATTCTTTAAGTACATTTATTGCTGCAATTGATAACTGCAAAGCCAGTATATTTGATTCAGCTGATCTAGCATTTGTTAAGGATGAAGGTACTATTTTAAGAAAACTATTTGCAGCATTCTCATTTAGACCAATTGTTGTATTAACATTACCTGCTACACTTGGTATTAATGTAGCTCCTGGTTCTTCAGGTAATCCATTTACTTCAACTCCATCAATGACAAGTGGACATATTACTACTTTACCAATATGGACTATTAGACCACCATATAATCAAAGTGGTACTCTTTCTGTTAAAGATAATATTAATAGTTCTCAACAACAATTTTATATTCATCATGGTAGAATTGTTGTAAAAGAACAACAATTAATATTTGTTAGAGGAATATTTTCTGTATATATCCATAGAAGATTTATACCAATAAATGTTACTAAATTTACATCACCATTTCAATTTGCAGCTTTACCAAACACATTAGGTACATTTGAAAAATTACATTCATTTGATATATCAGAATATGAAAATGGTACTATCAATAAGAATGTTTCACCTTTAGCTGGTTTTAAATTAAAATCTGTTGTATGTGTTAAAACAATGCCATACAAAGACAATAATCTATATTTAAAACCACCTAATTCAACTAATTCAAGTAATACTATTGGTAATAATACTAATGAAGTTATCATTTCAAGTACCACTATTGTATATGATGATATAGGTGGACATCATTATTACGATCCACTTTCTCCAACAGGAACACCGGGCAGTAACTCAATAACACCATTTTCAAAACTTTCAAATGTAGACGAAGAAATTAAAAAACATGCAACACTTTTAATTTATGTAAATGATGATCAATTAGTATCTGCTAAAAATGATGATAAATCTGGTGATAAATCATTAACAACACTACCAAAATCTGCTGATGTACTACCAGGACCAGCACCAGCACAAGGAACAGATGATGTAGTCGCAGATGGCAAATAAATTATATAAACTATCAAAATAAACAATTAATAACTATTTTAATCTAAATTATTAATAATAATAATTTAAAAAATTTATTTTCTAGGAAAAAACACTGTAGTAACAGAAGGTAAACTTAATCTACCAGCCTTAGAAACATTAACGGGTAGTGGTATTGGATCTATTGGTTTATCTAATTGGTTTATATATTCATCATCTTGTTTTATCATAGATATCATATCTGGTAATATTTTTTCTATTGTTTTATGATTTAATAATTTTACTTGATGAACTAATTTATATGGATTATTCAATGCATCAGATATATATACATCACGCATTACTATTAATAAATCTGATTCATTTTGATCTACCTCTATTTTATATTTTCCATTTGTTCTTTTAAAAACTTCGTACTTTATCTTCTGTTGAATTCTATTTATATTTTCTTTACTAAAAAATAATTCACCAAGAGGTGTTGGTGTATATATACTCTTTAACATTGATTTTTGTATACTGTTTTCTGTAGCCCAATTATTGGTATTTTGTTGATAACTTGGCATGTAATAATTATTAAATTTAAAATTATTAGTAGGTTTATATTCATTATATAAATTATTTTCATTTTTCTTTATAAAATCTTTTGCTTCATAATTATTTACAAAACTATAATTCATTAATATATATATATATATTAATTCTATAAAAATTTACTTACTAATTATTTTATATTATATATGTTTCTATTAAAGAATCCATTGTTAATGATGAATCACCTGTTTTAATATCTTGTTTTATATATTCTGTTGATGAATAATGATATAATTGATCTTTTGGTATTCTTTTTTCTATTATATTATTTTTATTATCTTCTTTTGATAAACATATACATTCATGTTCATTATCATTTTTGAGAAATAATACTATTTCATATGTTTCATATTTACTCTCATATACACAAATTTCACCAGTTTTAAATACTCTTATATCATTCTTCTTAATATGTGGAAATTCTAAATCTCTTATTAATGTTCCAATACGATTATTTACAAATTCATATAAAAATTTTTCATTTGCAATTTTTAGATATTCAGTTTCAATATTATCTTTATTTATAGTATCAAATGAAGTATGCAATGTCTTAAATATATTTTGAATTGTATCAGGTATAATAATATTATAATTTCCTTTAGTATAACCATCTATATTAAAACATTCTTTAATATTTTCTATAATTGTTTCATTTATATCTTTTTCTTCGTCATTTTTAAATTTTGTAGATAATATTTTTTTTTGTTTGTTATCTGATAAATCATTATAATAATAATTAATTAATAATAATTGTCCATGACTTGGAATGTAATATTCAATACCATTAATTTTATATATCCAAAATAGCTTAGTATCACCTGATAAACTTATAGATTTAATAAAAAAATGTGTATGGAATTTCATTTTGTTGAATGTAAATTTATATTTTATCATTACATAAAATGATAATAACATTTGTGCTATAATAGATTTCCATACATGCTCTGTTCTAAATCCAACTTGAATTTGTGTATGTATTGATCTTTCTTGTCTATATATATTAGAACACCAGTCTATTATATTTTGATTAGGTGACTCTGTTAATAATAATAATGAAACAGTACTATTTGTAATAGATTTATTAGTATTTGCATTGTTAATACCATTTTTAGTAAAATCAAGATTAGAATTATCAAATGTAAAATAACAATATGATCCAACAAAATTTGGTGAAATATATTTTTTATTAATTTCATTTCGTATAAATTCATAATATTCTAAATCTCTCCATATATTATATTTATTCAAGTTGTTATTAAAATTTTGAATAGTTTTCATGTATTCATTTAATTCTTTTATATCTTTATAATTAAAGTTACCTGCTGTTTTTGGATATTTTGCTATTAATTCTATTTCACTTATTTTATATACTCGTAAATCCATACCAATTGCAGAACTATGGCATTTAACATCACCTTCTTTTCTATCATAATTAATTGGATAACAAGATGTATATATTAAAAAATCTTTAGCAGATGTAACATATGGATTATTACTAAAATAATTAGTATTATGTGGTGTCAATTCAATTAATTTCAATCTAGTAAGTAAACTAGAAGATCCACCACTAAAATCTTTATTTTCACCTTCTTCTATTGTAATAAAAGTACTTCTGATATAATCAGTTAAATTATTTCTTTCTCTTACAGTTTTATATGATGTAAATATTTCAGTAGGTGGTAAAATATCTTCATAAATCATAGATGCACGACTTCTATCAGCATTTGGTCCTTCTATATTTATGTGATAATCTTTGTAAATAAATGGTGTATAAAAATTTTTCATGTAATTGTTTAATTGAGTCTGAAATTGTGGTGGAACATATGGACTAACCATTGCTACAGGTTCTACTGGCAAAAAACCCATTTTATTTGCTAATGGATTTGGTGCTGGTTTTTTATTATCATACAATTGTAAATCTAATACCAATTTATCTTTTGTTGGCAAATGTTGCGTATATTCTGGTTTTTGTTCCGGTTTATAATCTGGTTTATAATCTGATTTATAATCTGGTTTATAATCTGGTTTTTGTTCTTTAATAGCATAAGGATTATTTTGTTCTTGATAAAAAGGAATAGTTTTACCTGCTCCGCCAAAATGCGTTGCCACATGATTATTTATTTTATCAAAAAAAATTTTTTTTTTTTTTTAGTTGAATCAAAATTAGCACCACCAGATTGGTTAAATACGCTATTAGTAATGATACTAGGTGCAGGATTATTGAATGAATTATTACCAATAATAGATTGAGGAATATTTCTATTATTAATTAATCCAGGATCCATAATTTTTGGTTCAGTTGTTCCTAATATATTAACATCTGATGAAAATTCTTGTGGTTGACTTTGTAAAATTTGTTGAGTATTAAATAAACCTTGCATTTCTGGTATAATTGGTATTAATTGATCGTTATTAATATTTTTTAATAATCCATTCATATCAGTATTAGAACCATTTTTTAACTTTGTTTCTTGTTCAATACCGCTGTGAGATAATCCATTCATAATTGGCATTTGCATTGGCATTTGCATTGGTGGCATTTGCATTGGCATTTGTGGCATTTGCATTGGTGGCATTGGTGACATTGGTCCAGTCATTTGTTGCATTGGTCCAGCCATTTGTTCATATGGATTAACACCTTGTTGTTGAAATATGTTTTGTTGATTTTTATATTTTTTACCATCTTCTTGACTATCTTCAGTAGAAGAAGAAAAAATAATACTAGATGACTCTTTATCTGTTTTATTTTGGTGTGATCTTGATTGTTTACTATTTTGAACTTTTTTTTGTAGTTTTTTATTTTGTGATTTTAATTTTTGTATCATTTTCTTATATTTAGAAGGTATACCTTGTTCTTCGGTGTCAATCGGATTTTCACTATAATCATCACCTTCACTAACTAGAGTTTCATTTTCAGATTCTTGTTCACTTGTTATTACATCATCATTTTTTTGATTATTTTTATTCTGATTATCTTTCTTATTATCTTTCTTATTATCTTTTTCAATATCAGAATCTAAATCATCATCATCATCTATTGAATCAATATTATCAACTTCTTCAGATTCTACTTCATCAGCTCTTTTCAACATAGATCTTGCCTGTTTAGATTTTTTAGATTTTTTAGATTTTTTAGAAGATTTCTTAGAAGTTTTTTTAGAAGATTTCTTAGAAGTTTTTTTTACAGCACCACCTTTTTGATTATTATAATTTTTATTAGTTTTTTTAGCTAACATTCTATATCCACCGATAGAAGATTGATCATCAGTAATGGATGAATTTGTTGATATAGAACTTTCGCTATCATCAGTAGTATTCTGTAAATTAATTTTTTTATAATTTTTCATTTATAGAAATAGTAAAGAAATTATTATTTAAACTAATAATTTTTATATAAAAATTTACTTATAATTGGTTTTATATTATTTTATTGAAATATTGTAAAAAATGGATGATCAAGTAGATCTACTGGTTTATGTAATTCATCATCAACTAATAATCTACATCTTTTATTTACTTTACCAGAAGCATGTCCTGGTCTATATTCTTCAGGTAATACATAATTTATAAATTCTTTTACTTGTATTGGTATTGTTTTATCTGTCATTAATTCTGGTAAAAATCCTTTATATATTAAAGTACTAAAGAAATAATGAATATCGTAATATCTATTTTTTTTTGATGTTATATTTATCTTTTTTGTCCATTCTTGATAAACTTTACTATTTTCAACAACACCTGGAACGCATGCAAAATCAAAATCCCATATATATATACAATAACCAATAGCAGGTAATATATATTCTTTCTTATTAACTTTATATAATAATTTTTTATTACATGTATCAGTTTTTGATATTAATATATTATTTGCTTTTAAATCATTATGTCTAAATGATGGATATTTTGTTTGTATTACTGCTAAAGTTGAAATTATTTGAAAAAAAATACATTGCCAGTGAATTAATTCTAATTTTTTATAATGTTTTTTCAAGAACATACTAAGATCACCTCTATTAGCCCATTCAGATATAATAACAGAAACAGTTTCATAATATAATCCATCATTATAATTTTTAATAAATTCTGTATATTTTTGATTATCTTGTGAAACAACTTCATCTTCTTGTAAAGTTAAAAATGGTTTAATTGATGTATTAAATGTAGAAATAGGTAAAATTAAATGAGGTGTTTGACATTTTATAACAAAATATGATAATAATTTTAACATACATATTTCAGCATTTTCTGGTCTAGTAATATTGAACATTGATCCATAACCATCTTTTTTTGGATATGCAACAATTTTAACAGCATAACTCATAATTTCATTATCATTATCATCAGTAACAATACCTTTAAAAGTATTACCATATGCACCACTTTTAACATATATCAGTTTACTATTTAATTTATTAATAATATTATAAAAATTAAGTGTCTTTTTACCTAAAACAGTTCGTGAATCTAAACTTTTATGATCTTTAAAATTTTGTGGTCCTTCAAAAAATTCAGTATCATTATTATCCATATTTTTTAATGGATTTATTGATTCTAAATTCGCATTGGATACTAATTTTTTAATACTTAATATTCTTGATTGAATACTAGAGTTACTATTTGAATTATTATTTATATTATTTGTATTATTTTTATATTCCATTCTATTATTTATTATATTATAATATTATATTTTGATTTAATCCTATTTTTACACACAATCTTAAATTTAATAAATTTATAGAATTTAATAAATTTATAGAATTTAATAAATTTATATTTACAAATAAATTATAATATATTATTTTATATAATGTTTCCAATAATAAAAGATTTATTAAATAATTCACATATTAAATCAAATTTTAATAATCCAAATATTAATAATCCAAATATTATAATAACTAGTAATAATTTATATTGGTATTTATGTGTAATGAATAATAAAAATATAAAAATAAATACATTTATATGTTATAAATATACAAATTATCTAGTTGCTAAAAATAATGTAAAGAATATAGATACTACTAAAATAACAACAATTATGCCAATATGTAAATATGTACCAAATATATTTCATAAATATATTTTGAATTATAAATTAAGAAAAGTATACAATGTAAATGATATTTATATTATAAATAGAGGTTTATGTAATATTATTCCTAAAAAAGACTTTGTATTACCGAATATATATTACAATTTACATAAAGATTATAAACGAATTATATAAATAAATTATTAGAAATAATATTTTTTTTATTATTAATATTTAGTTTTTTAATAACATGTATATATTCAGAATATTCTACTATTGGTATTTTAACAGGACATTTCCAATAAATCATTTCTTTATTAACATCAATATCAAATGATTCTGGAAACATATATCCAATTGTTTTTTCATGTTTTAATTTATTAATAATATCTGTTTCAATAACATATTTATAAGTATCAGGAGGAATTGCTAATATTAGTTGTTCTACAGGATTTAAATTTCTATTTAAATTTTCTATTTCTATTTTTTTTGGATAGAAATGAATGATATCTTTAATTAATGGTGCTACTAAAAAATTATATCCCCATGACCAAGATTTACAATCATCTAGATAATAATTGATACACCATGTTATACCGGTTATATAATCATTTACCATCTTTTTAATAATTGATTTATCAATATCTAAACAATTGATTCCTAAATAATAACTATAATATTCAATATCTGAATTAAATTCTATTTTTTCTATAAAATCTGTATTAAATGTTAAACCTAATACAAATTTATTTAATGTTTCTTTTTTTTGTTCTTCTCTTTCTATTTTTTTTAATTCTATTTCTGTAATTGAATCAACATCTGGATTTAAGTATCTATCTCTATTAATATTCTTCCATATATATTTTTCAGTCCATAATAATTCTCTAAATAATTCAATTAATAAATCATCATTAATACTAAATTTATTTATATTAGATTCATTATAGTTAATTAAATGAGAAACAATATTACCAAATTTATCTACTTTTGATAATTTTAATTTAGATATCATATTTTCATAAGCAGAACATATTTTATCTAAACCATTTTTTTTAACATCAGTTGTTAATAAATTTGGTAAAAAATCATTTCCAATTAAATAACATATTAAAATAAAATCATTTGTATTTATTTCTAGATTTAATATCATTTTATGTAATTTTTTTATTTCTACATAATTATATTCTATATCTGCATCTAAATCAACTTCTTTATTATTAAATATTTGTTTTTCTCTCATAATATATAAATTATGTTCATAACCTATACCTAATGATAAAAATAATAAATCTGCATCTAATCCATAGATTACAATAGTATCTTTTGTAGTTAATTTTCTTTTAATATATTGTAATATTTTATGTTCACCTTCGCCTTCTTCATGATAAGAAGAATATATTACTTTTATTTTATTACCAAGTTTTTTAACATATTCTTCCATATTATTATGTATTCTTTCCATATAATCAGTTCCAGGAGTTAATTCTATTGAACTAATTGGTATTTTTGGTAATTCTATACCATTGTCTTGTAAGATAGAATCAATGATATCATTATTTATTGAATTTAACTTTATTTTTTTATCATATAAATATTTATATCTTCTTTGTCTTTGTTGTAAAATTTTACCCATAGGTGCAACACCATCAATCGCAATAATTAAATATTCTGGATTAACTTTTCTAATAATATCATTAATATAATCTTCTATTTTATTCCAAATATATTCTTCTAATTGATCTCTTAATGGTTTATTTTTATTTATATTTAATTTGCCACTTTTGTATTTTTCAATTATATTATTTACACATGGATGTAATAAACAATTTGTATCTAACATAAGATATTTTATTTTTTCAGGTATTTCATTTATTATTAAATTATTGGTTTTTAACTTTTTTTTATTTTTTATTAACCAACTAAAAAATCCAGGTACGCCCATAATATTATATATAATATCAAAATTTATATATAAATTTATTAAATCAATTTTTTATTTTATATATAAGATATATATATAAATGCCAATAGTTAGAGAAGACGAAACTGAAAATCTAATTAATGAATTAAATAATCTTCAAGATGAAATTACTAAATCACAAGATGGTGGTGCTAAAAAAAAGAAAGGATCTAAAAAATCTAAAAAATCATCAAAGAAATCATCAAAGAAATCATCAAAGAAAGGTTCTAAGATGTCAAGAGTTGTAGATGTTGATATGATGGAAGGTGGTGCTAAAAAGAAGAAAGCTTCTAAGAAATCTTCCAAGAAAGCTTCTAAGAAATCTTCTAAGAAATCATCCAAGAAAGGATCTAAGATGGCTAGAACTGTTGATCTAATGGAAGGTGGTGCTAAAAAGAAGAAAGCTTCTAAGAAATCATCAAAGAAGGCTTCTAAGAAATCTTCCAAGAAATCATCCAAGAAAGGATCTAAGATGGCAAGAACTATTGAACTAATGGAAGGTGGTGCTAAGAAAAGTTCTAAGAAAGGATCCAAAAAGTCATCCAAGAAGGGTTCTAAGAAATCTTCCAAGAAATCATCCAAGAAGGGTTCAAAGATTGCAAGAGTATCAGTTTTACCTGATATGGAAGGTGGAGCAAAGAAAGGTTCTAAGAAGGGTTCTAAGAAAGGTTCCAAGAAGGGTTCAAAGAAAGGTTCCAAACAAAAGAGAGGTGCACCAGAACATTCTCAAATACAAACTGAAGTTATTAAAATGATATGCAAAAAAGATAATTTAATTTATCCTAAAGCAATGGGTAAATTAAAGGAATATATTGCAAAAGCTATCGGTAAACAATATGTACCTGGTGGTGATATTACTTATATGGATGCTCTAAAAAAGACAAAAGCATTTTTAAGTAAGTAAATATATAAAAAATTGATATTTTTTTAATTTAAATAATAGTATTATTATTATTATTAAACTAAAAATGGAAGTAAAAAATAATTTAGTAGAATCAGCAAGACAAAGACTATATTATAATATGCTTGATGAGCTTGAATTGGAACATAAATATTTTTTTGGTATAATTGGTTTTGCAGAGCAACTTATTAGCAAAATAAAAAATACTGGATATATTACATTAAATTATTTAGAATTAAATAATAAAATTAGTGAAAAATTTAAAGAATATTTAGAAATAAATGGAAAAGAAAATGTTACTAATGAAGTTATTGAATTACATAAAAAAATTTATGAAGAACAAAAGAAAAATAATTTTGAATACGTAAATGTTTCAATATTATAAACAGTTATGTTTAAGAAGGTAGTGGATATGAAGTAAATGGTGTTAACATACTTTTACCAATAGAAGTAACATTTGCATAAGAATCTTGTTTAAGATCTACAAAAGTATTATATCCATTGAAAGTATTATTAACATCACTTACATTAGTAGTAGTATTATTAATTATTTTGCATTTATTTATAGTATCATTTAGTGTTTTTTTTACCTGTTTGCTTTTTTGTGATAATTTAAATAGTTCGCCATTAGAATTATCAATTAATTTAATACGATCAGAATAATACGAAGTAGAAGAAGGTGATGCTTGATTAGGTGTAGGTAGATCAGGACTAACAAGTAATGGTACATTGTTTAATGTATTATAATCAGGATCTTGAGTATCATAACTAGTATCTAATGAATTATCATCCTTTATATTATTTAATACATTATCATTAGAATTAACAACACTAGCAATAATATTTGAATTATCTTGCGGTGAAGTATTATCTGGCAAATTACCAAATTTTTCAAGTTGGCTTTCTTCATCATAAGCAGTATTAGTAATAAGATCGCTAATTAAAATATTTTTATCTAAATTATTTTTATGTTTATCAAGATTTAAATATATAGGAGGTAAAGCACAATTATTAGGAGGAACATTAATAGTAACAGAATTTAATTTATTATCAATAATTTGAATAATATTAAATCCGATAATAAATGCTACTAATAAAGATAGAACAATCATTATAATTAGGTCCATTTTATTATTAAAAAAATCAGTCATAATATATATTATATTATATATTAATAAAAATTATAAAAATATATTTATTTATTTATTCGGTTAATTGAGTAACTAAATCTTTTATACTTGAAAGTAAATAATTATTTTTTTGTTCATTTAGTGTTTGAGAAATTAATTGTTTAATCTGTGATATAATAGTATTTATTTTATTTTGTTTTTCAATAGTTAAATTTTCTTTTTTATTTTTATAAATTAATTCTAATAAATAGATTTCATTTTTATATACTTGTTCAATATATCTTTTAAAATCACCTTTGTTATTAGTAATTGATTGTAATTTTTCAAAACTTGATTTTAATTCATTAAATGCACTCATAATTTGAGGATTATGAACATAGTTTTCAACTAATTTATTATATTTTACAAATTTATTTTTTTTCTTATTATTTATATTGTATTCACCTTGATCTGATACTTGTAAACGATTTAATCCACTTTGTATTAATACCATACCATCTCTTTTGGTTATATCTGAGATATTTTCTTCTCTATAATCATGTCTACTTGCTAATTCTTTGTTTATTTCATTACTATCATCTAATAATACTCTACCTTGTTTTATCATTTTCTTATAATGATCGTCAGGAGTTTCTAATTTTAAATTTAACTTTTTTTGTGATAAATTTAAATTATTTTGCATTGATAATGGATTATTTAAATAAGAATCACGACTCATATCTGCTTTTGTAGGATCAAATGGAACAAAATTTTCTAATTTTGCATCTTTTCTAATTTTTAAATTTGTAATAACTTGTAAAGTAACAAGTATAGCCATAGCTAATGTAATACCAATACTAGGACTTTTACTTGAAATAAGTGATATTAAAATAAATAAGACAAATTTAAATATTTGATTATCAAATAAGTCTATTGTATCATCAGACAATGTATGTATATTTGAACTAGTATATAATGTTACTAATACAATTATTAATATCATTACAATTTTATTATTATTTATTTTTTCAAAAAAATTATCAAATGAATTCAAAATA
>Ga0214917_10004190_pt1 | contig 16215 bp, 14 predicted proteins | sample LL_1208_BB_MetaG_FD_177983 | JGI IMG/M metagenome (GOLD analysis project Ga0214917, IMG submission 177983) | Freshwater microbial communities from Lake Lanier, Atlanta, Georgia, United States - LL_1208_BB | ecosystem: Environmental > Aquatic > Freshwater > Lake | place: USA: Georgia | collected... | reverse complement strand
AGAAGGTGCGCCCCCTCGATGGCGCACCTTCTCCTATGACTGAAGGCGTCATATTCCCTTTTTACAAGCTAGCCCATGAAGAAATAATTTGCTCACGTGCTGCTAGTACATCGGAGATTGTTGGTGGGCCAACAATCTTCGCAGTTGAAGCGACCTTGAAATCAAGAAGTGAAGGCACTAGGAGCTTCTTGGTTGTCATGGCCTTAGACATAATTGGATCTGCACCTGACTGCATAAAGTAGTTCTGGCCACCCTGCATTAATGCAAACAGTTTTGAACCAGGAAGCTTCAAATCTGCATCTGTCAGATCAGCAGCAGTTTTTCCCTTGTTCTGAGAGTAGACAAATTCCTGCCATAGACGTGCGTTTGCGCAGTTAGGGGACTTTGCGTTAATTGCATTGATGTATGGAGGGGCCTGCAGCACAAAATCAGTTGGGTATGCAAACTTGAGATCCAAGCCTGCTTGCTTGGCGGCAGGAATTATTCCAAGCGCATTGAAGTCCCACATGAATCCGACCTTTGCAGTTCCGGAAGCCAAGTTGGTTCCATTTACCTTTACAAGTGGCGCGTTGGCCTTCACTGCCTTAAAGAGCTCCAAGCCCTTTGAGACATCCGAAAGGTTCTTTTCTCCACCATTTCCTAGGCTGGCAGCCAAGACAGACATAAATGCTTGATTAGATGAGGTTGGATCGCCGGTGATTCCTACAACTCCCTTGTATGCAGGGTTTGTGAAGTCTTTCGCCTTAGTTGGGACCGGAGAAACGCTTGTGTTGTAAACGATTGCTAGCTTTCCGCCGTAGTTTCCATACCACAGACCGTTTGGATCTTTAGCAGCGTTTGGAATGTCATTCCAATTGATTACCTTGTATGGAGAAGAAAGTGGTGTTCCTCCTGGAGGAGTCAACTGAGCGACAACTAGAGGTCCGATATCGATTGAATCTGGTTGGCGAGACTTTGGGGCAGTCTTCATGGTATCGATTTCGTATTGTGATGATCCATCTGGATTATCAACCGAAATCTTTACACCGAAAGCTTTTTCATAGGCATCAAAAATTGCACCGTAGTTTGCCCAGTCACGTGGGGTTGTAATGAGAGCAAGCTTTCCTTCTTTCTTTGCAGCCTTTACAAGATTATCTAGGCCGCCTGCTTCTGCAACATTCTTTGCTTTACAGATATTTACTGCAGCTTGAGCAGGTGTTGCAATAGCAACTACTCCTGTAACCATTACTGCTGAGGCCAAGGTGGCCACAAGACGCTTACCGCGCATAATTAACATCCCTTCCTAAGGATTGTTTGCGAACTATTGCCTTGTTCGGAAAACAACTGGAAACTTCAAGGTAACTTGTTCACGAGTAAGTAATGAACAGTAAATAACTATTTGGAATCAAAGTAGTGAAGAGAGATCTGCTACCGAGTTAATAACAGATGTCGCACCGGCAAACTGCAAAATTTCTCTGCTGTGCGCGCCGGATAAAACGCCGACCACTTGATTAGCTCCAAAAGATAGCCCAGCTTGGATATCTGATGCAGTATCGCCGATCACGATCGAGTTAGATTTATCTGCAATCCCCAATTTTGTAGCAGCAAAATTCAACATATCTGGATGTGGACGCCCGCGTCCTGCTTCTTCTGGGGTAACCGTTACATCAAGGACCTCGTGCCAACCCACATGGTCGATTAAGAAATCAAGAGTTGATCTGCTAAAGCCGGTCGTTAGCGCAATTTTAATTCCGGCGTTTTTCAGGAAGACGAATGTTTCATTTGTTCCAGGGATTGGTGAAATTCCAACTTCAGCGACGTGAGTTACATAAGCCTCTTCAAAGGCAACATTTGCGATGCGCGCCTGTTCTTCATCTCCAAGAAGTTCTGTGAAGACCGCAATCTTTGATTGGCCCATCGTATCGAGCGCATACTGCGTCCATTCTTGTCCTTTAGTGGGCCAAAGATCTGGTTGAGTAGATTCAAATGCGACCTTAAATGCGTGAATTACAACGCCGTCGTCATTTAACGTAGTTCCCGCGACATCGAACGCAACTAGTTCTGGCTTCATTTCATCCCTTTGATAGTTTCTTCAGCGATAGCTGGAGCTAAAGTATTTCCACGGCCGCCTGGGCCGGTGATAGAAATGATGTTTGCTGCAATTTGGCGGCGATCGCAAATTCCACCATCAGTTTGTTGACTGTAAATTCCACTCCAGCGCCGTGTAATCTCTGGCAACTTTCTGCCCAATAGGTTGCTCGCAACTCCATGTAAGTACGAATAAGGCTCTTCTTCTAATTTGAACGGGAAGGGTTCGTCATATGCGTGCGTATCTCCAATAGTTAAAGTGCCATCGGCTCTCTGCACCATCAGTAATTGCATGTGATTTTTGGCAGCTACTGGGACTTGTGCAGGTAGTTGATCTAGCGTGGGTACTTCATATGCCGGGTAATATCTCAATGAATCACCGTCTGCGATTGAGGTTGTTAAAACTTCATCAAGTGGCGCGGTACTCATCATCTGCAAATAGACTTTTCTGATTGGCGCAGAATCAAATTGTTCCTTAAATAGGGATCTGTGATCAGCACCAGGACATAGAATCAAATAATCGCCAGTGAAGACTTCACCATTTTTGGAAATTGCAGAAACGCTTTCTGATGAGTTTTTTATTTCAACGATATCTACATTATTTCGCCAAATATATTTTTCATTTAACAGCAATGCACTTCTAATCGAAGTTAACACTGAACCTGGCTCAACTGTCGCATCCAGTGGGCACCAAAGTGATGCTAAGTAATTTCCCTTTAGGGCAGGATTGATGCGCATCGTTGCTGCCTTATCCAGTAACTCCCATTTACGATCGCTGGCATCGGATTTTCTTAAACACTCTTCCATTACGCGAACTTCGGCTTCATTGATCGCAAGTGTTAGCGAACCATTGCCGCGAAATATCATTTCGGGAATCTCTTTCGAGATTTCGCCCCAGATTTCTCGCGCGCGGATACTGGCGACTAATTCGGCACCACTGCGACGACCGCTTACCCAAACGAGTCCAAAATTTCTTACCGAAGCGCTTTGGGCTTGGGGATCACGTTCGCAATGAATTACCTCGTGACCGGCTTTTAATAGCTCGCGGGCGTGGGTGGTTCCGATGATTCCGCCACCTATGACAATCACGCGCATGGGTTCAGTATGCGTTCACATGCTTAACGCTTGATAGATCGTGAGCAAAGGTTTAGCGAACGTTGGCGGTTAGGGCTTGCGTAAGTTACTGGTGGGTAGCATTATTTGCCCATGAGCCATTACAACGCCAATCTGCGCGATATCGAATTCTGCCTCTTTGACCTCTTTGGAACCGAGAAGGTTCTGGGCACTTCCATCTTTAGTGAACTCGATCGCGAAACCGCGATGGGCATGTTGGAAGAGATGAAGCGCTTAACCGAGAACGATCTTGCCGCTTCATTTGTGGAAGGCGATCGCGTTGGTGCAATTCTCAATAAAGAAACTGGAAATGTCACACTTCCGGAAAGTTTTAAAAAATCTTACAAAGCTTACATCGATGGCGAATGGTGGCGCCTTGATGCGCCAGTTGATTTGGGCGGAACAAAAGTTCCGGCAGCAGTTCGTTGGGCGATTGCCGAAATGGTTTTGGGTTCAAACCCAGCAATTCATATCTACGCATCTGGTTATGCATTTGCACATGTTGCATATGTTTTAGGAACTGAAGACCAGAAGCAGATGGCGAAGTTAATGGTTGATCGTCACTGGGGTGCAACTATGCAATTGACTGAACCAGATGCTGGTTCAGATGTTGGAGCAGGTCGTACCAAAGCGGTGCAACAAGCTGATGGCACTTGGCATATCACCGGCACCAAGCGCTACATCACATCAGGTGATGCAGACTTCTACGAAAACGTTATGCACTTTGTGCTTGCTCGTCGCGAAGGTGGCGGACCAGGAACTAAGGGGCTTTCACTCTTCTTAATTCCAAAATTTATGTTTGATCTCAAGACCGGTGATCTTGGAAAACGCAATGGAGTTTTTGTAACATCACTTGAAAGCAAGATGGGTCTTAACGTTTCGGCGACTTGCGAAGTAAATCTCGGTGAGAAAGAACCTGCAGTTGGTTATCTACTTGGTGATGTACACGAAGGTATCGCGCAGATGTTTAAAGTTATTGAATTTGCCCGCATGATGGTTGGAACTAAGGCGATCGCAACTCTGTCTGCTGGATATCAGCAAGCACTTAGCTATGCAAAAACCCGCGTACAAGGCGGAGATATGAAGGTCATGAACGATAAGGCGAGCCCGCGCGTAACGATTATTCATCACCCAGATGTCCGCCGCTCACTTATGGTGCAGAAGTCATACTCCGAAGGTATGCGCGCACTTGTTCTCTACACCGCAACTATTCAAGATGAGATCGAACTTGCTCGCGAAGCAGGCGATGAAGCGAAAGTTAAGACAATGGAAGCGCTTAACGATCTCTTACTTCCAGTTGTTAAGGGTTACGGGTCTGAAAAATCTTGGACGTTGCTTGGAACGGAATCGCTACAAACTTTTGGTGGCGCTGGATTTACTCAAGATTGGCCACTTGAACAATATGTTCGTGATGCCAAAATTGATACTTTGTATGAAGGAACAACTGCCATTCAAGGACTTGATTTCTTCTTCCGCAAAGTTGTTAAAGATGGCGGAAAAGCGATTGGGCTACTTGGAAAAGAGATTCAAACATTTGCTGAAACTGGTGGCGTTCACGCCGCTGAAAAGCAGGCGCTACTTAAAGCTCTCGGTGATCTAAATGGCATGGTTGGTGTTCTTGTGGGACATGCCATGGCATCACAAGAATCAGCGCCAGAGATTTACAAGGTTGGTTTAAATACATCACGAGTGTTGATGGCTGTCGGTGACATCATCACCTCATGGTTATTGCTACGTCAGGCCGATATCGCAGCTGAGCGTTTGCCGAGCGCATCAGGTAAAGATGCTGACTTCTACACCGGCAAGATCGCATCAGCGAAGTTCTTTGTAACAAATTATCTGCCACATATCACCGCTGATCGAAAGATCGTTGAAGCCACCGATAACTCGATCATGGATATCTCAGAAGGCGCTTTCTAACTCAAGATCAAGTTAACTTCAGATAGGCTCTGCCAATGCTGAACAAGCACCGTGGTGAGCTCTATTTAATTCTGGGAGCGATCTTCTTCTCTCTTAATGGAGTAATCGTCACCTTGGTCCTTGACCATATGACCACCTTCCGCCTGGCTCAAATCCGCGCGATCGGTACTTTCTTTTTGCTATTTGCTTTCACCTTTATTCAAGATCGAAATTCGTTGAAAGCGCAGCGCCGTGAAATTCCAACGCTCGTCTTCTACGGGATCTTTGGATATGCGATGGTGCAGCTCGGATACTTCATCGGTATCGCCCAAGGAGTTCCCCTTAGCCTGGTCTTAATTATTGAATTTACGGCACCAATTTGGATCGTTCTCTGGATTAAATTTGTACGTAAATCAGAAGTTGCCAGAAGCATGTGGGCAGCGATCGCACTTTCTTTGCTTGGTTTGATTTTTGTCGCCAAGGCTTGGGAAGGCTTTACCTTCGATCTATTTGGAACTCTCGGTGCGCTCGGTGCGGCTTTCGCTTTGGCTGTTTACTTCTTAATGAGCCAATCTCAAGGAGTTAAGCGCTCCGCACAAGCGATGATCGTTTGGGGCTTTGGGGTTGCTGGACTTTTCTGGTCGATTGTTCTGCCAATCTGGAATTTTCCAACCGAGATCTTTACAACTGACATTAATCTGCAGGGACGTTTCAGCGATTACAGCGCACCTGGTTGGTTATTGATCGCTTACATAATTATCTTTGGAACCATGGTTCCTTATCTCTTTGTTGTCGGCGGTATTCGCAGGCTAAGCGCTTCCACATCTAGCGTTATCGGGATGCTTGAGCCGGTGCTGGCTGGAGCCTTTGCCTGGATCTGGTTATCGCAATCTTGGACAGCGATTCAACTATTTGGTGGTGTAGTTGTATTAATCGGTATCTACATTGCAGATCGCGCTAAGACAAGCGCATCTTCACATTGATAACTCAGCCAGAGATCAGAGCTTTTTTACCTTAGCCAGACATTATTTAGATATGAAAAAACTTACCTATATTTCAGTCGCGGTCGCTTCAATTCTTGCCGCTCTTGTAGCAACTCCACAAGCAAGCGCTGCAACAACTAAGAGTTGCACTACCACTCAAGCCATCGAAGAAGGCCCGTATTACCTTGCTAATTCACCTGCCCGCAGCGATGTAACCGATGGGCAAGCAGGAAAAGCAATCACTTTAAATTTCACAATTTTAGATACCGCTTGTAAGCCAATAAAAGGTGCACGTATTGATATTTGGTACGCCAATGCTCAAGGAATTTATTCAGGTGTGGCATCGCGCGGTGATGATTTAGGCGCTGGTGTTAACTCTGGAAACTTCTTACGTGGAACTCAAACCACAAATGCCAAGGGCGTTGCAACCTTTAAAGGCATTTATCCGGGCTGGTATCCAGCGCGCACAATTCATATCCATCAAAAGATTTGGGTTGGTGGCAAAGAAGTTTTAACAACTCAGACATTCTTCACCGATAAACAGAATGCTGCAGTTATGGCTATGGCTCCATACAACGCGCGCGGCGCACAAAAGGTTACAAATGCCACCGATATGGTGCTAAACCGCGGTGGAATTAACCTAAACGCATCTTTGATGAAGTTAACTGGATCGGTTGCAGCAAGCACAATTGTAGTAAAGCCGTAAAACTTTATTACTCGTTCCAGGCTCCATCTTGCGGTTCTTGCGGTGCGGTGAAGTCGCGACCGGCGCCAGCACTTGGCGCCATATCGGCAAAGCGCGCAAAGTGAAGTTGCGCCGCAACTGTGATTGTCTTGGTCTGACCGTTACGGTGCTTAGCAACGATTAGATCGGCTTCACCTGAACGGTTCTGTGAGTCATACATATCGTCGCGGTGTAACAAGATAACAACGTCAGCATCTTGTTCGATCGAACCAGATTCGCGAAGGTCAGAGAGCATTGGCTTCTTATCAGAGCGTTGTTCTGGTGAACGGTTGAGCTGTGAGATCGCAATAACCGGAACGTCGAGCTCTTTCGCCATAAGTTTTAGGTGGCGTGAGAATTCAGAGACTTCTTGTTGACGATTTTCCACGCGCTTGCCGCTTGTCATCAACTGCAGATAATCGATAACGATCAGCTTTAAATCATGGCGTTGCTTGAGGCGGCGAGCCTTAGCGCGGATCTCCATCATTGAAAGGTTTGGAGAATCGTCGATAAATAAGGGCGCAGCAGAGATTTCACCCATACGTCGCGCCAGTTTTGACCATTCTTCATCGCTTAATTGACCAGAGCGAATGTTATTTAAACCAACGCGCGCTTCAGCAGACAACATACGCATTGTGATTTCAGAGCGCGACATTTCGAGCGAGAAGATAACTGAAGTCTTGCCATCGTGAATTGATGCATGACGTGCGATATCAAGTCCAAGAGTTGATTTACCAACTGCAGGACGCGCCGCCAAGATGATCATGTTGCCTGGGTGTAGACCGTGTGTAAGTAAATCTAAATCGCGGAAACCAGTTTTAACACCTTCAATACCCGTTCCCTTTTGAATCGCTTCGATCTCATCGAGCGCTTCAGGTAATAACGTTGCTAACTGAACATAATCTTCAGAAGTACGGCGTTCGGTGACTGCATAGACCTCAGCCTGTGCTTGGTCAACGGCGTCATCAACTTCGCCTTCAACGTTGTAACCAAGTTGCACAATCTTGGTGCCGGCTTCAACTAAGCGGCGCATGATCGCGTGTTCGCGCACGATCTTTGCGTAGTAACTTGCATTTGCAGCAGTTGGTACAGATGAAATTAAAGTGTGGAGATAAGGTGCGCCACCTGCGCGTGCAATATCGCCGCGCTTGGTGAGCTCTGCAGAAACAGTGACCGCATCAGCTGGTTCGCCACGACCATAGAGATCAAGAACGGCGTCGTAAATTAATTCGTGTGCTGGGCGATAGAAATCGCGTTCGCGCAGAATCTCGATTACATCAGCAATTGCATCTTTTGATAACAACATTCCGCCGAGAACAGATTGTTCAGCGATTAAATCTTGAGGTGGTGTGCGCTCGAACTCGGTGCCAACGTTGTTATATGAGGCGTTGGCTCGCGAAGAGTTATTGGGTAGTTCAGCGATGCTCACGGGGAGTAACTTCCCACCTCGCACTGACAAAAGCGAAGGAGGTTGGGGATAAGGCTGTGTATAAAGGGGTGGATAAGCGGGTTTTCCTGTGTAAATACCTGTGTGCAGGGTGTGGGTAACTATTGGAGATAGCGTAGATTTTAAGGAAAGCGCAGGTCAGAAGCGGGTAATCGTTTCACTTGCCTGTGTATGAAAGTAATTTCCTACTTCTCACTTAATGAGACTTACCCAAGTTAACCGTTAATTCAACTTTATATTGGAGACTACTCACATGATCGTTGATTACGCGTTATATCAAAATGGAGTTCGCTATTCCGAACCCTCAAATCTCCAAGAAATGATCACTAAAGCGCGTAACGGTGAAGGTTTTATCTGGTTAGGTCTAGCTGAGCCAACCGAGAACGAATTCCAAAAGGTTGTTGGAGATTTCCGCTTCCATCCCTTAGCTATTGAAGATGCTGTGACCGCTCATCAACGCCCCAAATATGAAGAGTATCCAGGTGTTCAGGCATTTGTTTTAAAGACTGTCTTCTATGAAGAAAAGGGTAGCCAAGTATCAACCGGTGAAATTTTCTGCTTCATCGGTGACTACTTCATTGTTGTGGTTCGACATGGCAGCGGTGCTCCACTTGTAAATACACGCCATGCTTTGGAAAGTAACCCAGAACAACTCGCAAAGGGTCCTTGGGCAGTTCTTCACGCAATTTTGGATCACGTTATTGATTGCTACATAGATATCTCAATTGAATTAGAGAATGACGTACTTGGGGTTGAGCAACAAGTGTTTAGCGGAGAATCCAAAACTGTATCTCGCGATATTTATTTATTGAAGCGAGAAGTGATTGAATTTCGCCATGCAATTGATCCTCTATTAGCTCCACTTCAGCAAGTTGCAAGTAGAGGCGCTCATTTTGTGCCGGAAACTCTTACCCCATTTTTCCGCGACACTTTAGATCACTTATCTCGCGCATCTGATGCTGCTGCGGGTCTAGATTCTTTATTGGCATCCGCGCTGCAAGCAGATTTGGCACATGTTCAAGTGCAACAAAATGCTGATATGCGCAAGATAACTTCTTACGTTGCCTTGGCTTCTGTGCCAACCATGGTGGCAGGTATCTATGGAATGAACTTCGATGTAATGCCTGAATTACGCTGGAAATTTGGCTATCCGATGGTGGTTGGCTCGCTAGTTCTGGTTACTGTCTTTCTTTATAGAAAGTTTAAGAAATCTGGTTGGCTCTAAGTAAACTCAATAAAAAAACCCCGACCGAGTTAACGGCCGGGGTTTTTTTATAAGTATTAATTACTTAGCTGCGACAACCTTTACAGTCACTGATGCAACAACTGAGTGTGCAAGTGAGACCTTAACTGAGTGCTCGCCAGCCTTCTTGATATGTCCAGCAGTCTTGATGCTGTGACGGTCGATATCGACGCCTGCCGCTGCCTTGATAGCTGCTGCGATGTCTTTATCTGTGACAGAACCGAATAGGCGACCAGCAGTGCCAGCTTTAACTGAAACGGTGATTGTTGCCTTTTCTAGTGATGCCTTGATCTCTTTAGCGTGATCGATATCGCGGACTTCACGTGCAGCGCGAGCGCGACGGATTCCTTCGATCTGCTTTTCGCCGCCGAGTGACCATGCGATTGCAACGCCACGTGGCAACAAGAAGTTGCGTGCATAGCCATCTTTAACAGTTACGACATCGCCGGCTGAACCGAGCTTTGTGACTTCGCGAGTAAGGATAAGTTTCATTTTCTCATTCCCCCTTAGCGAGCTGTCGATGTGTAAGGCAAGAGCGCTACTTCACGGCTGTTTTTGACAGCTGTTGCGACCGAGCGTTGGTGTTGTGTGCATGCGCCAGTGACGCGGCGAGCGCGGATTTTGCCGCGATCAGAAATGTACTTGCGAAGTGTGGCGATATCTTTGTAATCGATATATGTCACCTTGTCGCGACAGAAGCTGCAAGGCTTCTTCTTGAACTTCTTATTGAGGGCAGCGGCTTTTGCGCCCTTGTTTTTCGGTTCCTTTAGGTTCCGGTTATTTCTTGCTCCCATTGTGGTGCTCCTTTTAAGTGGGCCCTAGGTGTTTAAGCTAGGAATGGATGGACTGGTTAATTTTTAAACTTTTAGAACGGTGGTTCTTCGGAGGTTGTGGTTGCCCATCCTCCGCCTGCGTTGCTTGTTGAAGCAGCAGCCCATGGATCGTCATTAAATGACTCTCCGCCGGTTGCAGCTGGTGCAGAGAATCCGCCACTTGTTCCGCCTGCGCGTTGTGCACGAGTCACCTTTGCAGTTGCGTTACGTAGTGATGGACCAACTTCATCAACTTCTACTTCGAAAACAGTGCGCTTTTCACCTTCTTTAGTTTCATATGAACGCTGCTTTAGTCGACCAGAGAGAATGACGCGCATTCCCTTGGTTAGCGACTCTGCAACATTCTCAGCAGCTTGACGCCAGATCTGACATTGAAGGAAGAGGCTCTCGCCATCTTTCCATTCGTTAGTTGTCTTATCTAGATAACGAGGTGTTGAGGCAACACGAAATTTCGCGACGGCCGCACCTGATGGTGTGAAACGAAGCTCGGGATCGTCAACTAGGTTGCCGATCATTGTGATTGTTGTATCTCCTGCTGCCATTTTTTACCTCTTCTCTCAGTTCTCTGAGACTTATCTACTGGTGGAGTCCTTGCTTTAAATTATCGTCAACGAGTGACAATTATGGAGCGACGCTCCCTAACTGTGGATTACTCGGGACGCATAACCTTTGTACGGAGTACAGATTCGTTCAAATTAAGTTGACGATCTAGCTCTTTGATTGCTGCTGGTTCGCAGTTCATATCGATGACTGCGTAGATACCTTCGCCTTTTTTCAGAATTTCAAAAGACATACGGCGCTTGCCCCAAAGGTCAAGCTTGTTTACTGTGCCACCGCTATCTTTGATGATCTTGAGATATGTCTCAAGGCTTGGTGTGACTGTGCGTTCTTCAAGTTCTGGATCAAGAATGACCATTAATTCATAGTGACGCATGCGTTAACCCGACCTCCTCTGGACTAAGACGGCCACGGTATTTCCGTGACAGGAGGGTTAGTGCTTCTTTGTTTAGCCCCCGATGGGAGCCTCACGCTGAAGGGTTAAGGGTACGCGCTGCCGCTTTCAAAGAGAAATTCACGCAGGGATCTGTGGGCAAGCGGGCCTTGCGTCCCGCCGGCTAGGCCACGCCGGACCAAGGCGGCGATTAGATAGATAGTCGCTGCGATTCGCAGCAGAGTAATGAGTGCGTATCCGTAAAGCGGCAGGCCGAACTTTGCACCAGTAACGCTCGCTAGATGCTGCCAGATTGCAATGTGATAAATAACTTCGGCGCCTTGCCAGATCCAGAAGGCGTGCAGGTCACGTTTATCAACGAGGGCGATGACTGCAAGCGGGGTTAGCCACAAAACATATTGCGGTGAATAAACCTTGCTAGCAACCATAACCGCTGCCAAAACAATAAAACTTAAAGATGCAAGTGATGGAATATTGCGTAGTTCAAGAATATAAATTGTTATTGCCGCAAAAGACGCCAGCAGAACTAGAATTGATAGATAGTTAAGGTTTGCCAGATTTACGCCGAGTGCGGTTAGCGCATACCAGAGTGAGCCCCAATCCGAACCGCGCGAAAGATTTAATTGGTAGAAGCGAAGCCAACCTTCAGGAGTTGTCAGATAAACCGGCAAGTTAATCGCCGCAAATGTGGCAAGTGTTACTAGGCAATATCTAACGGCTCCAGAAATTTGGTTACGGCGTAAAAAGATAAAGAGAATGGGCAGTAATAAAAATATCGGCATAAACTTTGTAGAAATTGAAAGCCCAAGGGCTAAAGCACTTAAATCCAATTTCTTTCGGTCAAACCAATAAATTGCACCTAACATAGAAATGATCGCCCAGAGATCCCAGTTGATATAAAGCGATGCGATCGCTGCTGGTGCCAGCGGTGTTAGATATGCGAACTCCGGTCGCATCTTGGCGACAACTAGAGATACAAAGATAAATAAAAGTGCAAGAAATGCGATGTTGAGATAGTAATAACTTTGTAACGCGTTTTCACCTGATGGAGTTATCTTGGCAATCGCCCACATAATTGCGCCAGTAACAACGGGGTATTCAACTGATGCATCGCCGTTGGAATAGGCCCAATCTCCTTTATTTAAACCTCTTTCGCCATAGAGTGCAGGTATATCTGAATAGCAGGCATGAATATATTGATCTGGTGTAGACCAATTGGTAGATGTGCAATGGTTAAATTTTGTGAAGCTAACTATTGAGGCAAGTAAGGCGAGCGCAATTAGCGCGCGTGCACTTTTCTGCACAAGCTACTTGCCCTTCATTGTCTGCGTACCGCCGCTAGTCATAACTACCGGATCTAGACCACCGATATTTGCGGGCGCAGGAAAACTCATTACAGGTTCGCCCTTAAGCGCACCCTTCATAAATGCGGTCCAGATGCGCGCCGGGAATGTTCCACCAGTAACCGAAGTAAGACCTCCGATGCCGTTGAGCGACTCTGAAGCGCTATCGCGGAAGAGGGCTACTGATGCTGCAAGTTGCGGTGTGTATGCGCTAAACCATGCTGATGCATTTGATTGGCTTGTACCTGTCTTACCTGCTGCAGGACGACCAAGTCCGAGCGCTGCTGAACCTGTTCCACCATTAACTACGCCTTTAAGCGCGTAAGTTAAATCTGCCATTACATCTTTCGAGAAGACTTCTTGGGTTTGAGAAGTGCCCTCATAAAGCACTCCTTTATTTGGTCCTGTGACAGATGCAATTAAATATGGTTTCGAGTAAATGCCTTGCGCTGCAAATGTGGCGTATGAATTGGCAACATCAATTACATGCGGACTTGCTACACCGAGTGAAACAGATGGCGCTGGCACCATCGCGACAGATTCGGGGATTCCAGCACGTCGCGCAACATCAACAACTTTATCTAGCCCGGCTTTCTGTCCCAATGGAACATAGACGGTGTTAATTGAATGCTTGGTGGCTTCTAGTAAATCGATTTGGCCCCAGCCTTCATCTCCATAATTAGAGACAACATATGGTTTTCCGAGATCATCAAAGGTTTGCGGTGAATCACCGTTCCACATTGAAGTAAGAGGTATCCCTGCTTCGAGAGCGGCGATAAGTGCAAAGGGCTTAAAAGTAGACCCCGCTAGCGCAATTGACTGGGTTGCATCATTTAATTGGCGGGCTAGGTAATCACGGCCACCATACATCGCAATGATTTCACCAGTGCCAGGACGGATCGCGGCTAGCCCAATTCTTAAGTTTTCAGGCGCTTTCTTTGGATATAACTTTGTTACCGCATCAACAGCTGCTTGTTGTGCGCGCTGATCAATTGTTGTCTTAATTACAAGTCCACCAACTAGCAGTTGATCTTCAGAGAAACCTAACTTGCCCATCTCTTTTTGTACTGCAGCAACGATATGACCTTTAGGGCCACTGAGTTGTCCAGTTTTTGTTCGCGGAATAACAACAGGCAGTTTTGCCTTTGCCGCATCTTCAGGTGTGATCCATTTTTGATCAAGCATTCCGTTGATTACATATTGGAATCGGTTGGCTAAACGTTCGGCGTTATCTTTAGAAAGCGCCGGGTCGTAATAACCAGGTGATCTCAAAATACTTGCGATGACCGCAGCCTGTGAAAGAGTAAGTTGGTTGGCATTTCTATTGAAGTACTGCTGTGAAGCAGTTTGAACCCCGTAAGAGCCGCGACCAAAGTAGATAGTGTTTAGGTAATTTTCAAATATCTGATCTTTTGAAAGTGAATTCTCAAGCTTTAGTGAAATAACAAGTTCTTTGATTTTTCTCTGAATCGTCCGGCTTGGAGATAGAAATGCAGTTTTTGCATATTGCTGCGTGATTGTCGAGCCACCTTCACCATTTAAAGATCCAGATTTAAGGTTATTAAGTAGGGCGCGCGCAATACCAGTAACGCTAAAGGCCTTATTGGAATAGAAGCTGCGATCTTCAGCGGCAAGAACCGCATTACGAAGATTCATTGGAATTTTAGCCAACGGCAATATCTGGCGGTTCTGCGAACCTATGCGACCGATCTCTTGACCATTTGAATACTGAATAATCGTTGATTGGCTATTTACATATGCATTTGGGTCTGGGATTGAAACGGTAAACCAAGCAAATGCGAAGAGCGTGGATCCAGCGATAAAACCAAAGCCGGCTAAGAAAATACCGGCGCGAATTAGTTTTCTGCGGATCATTTCTTAAGATTACCCTTTAACCCAATCTTCATCTTCTAAGGTGCGCACGCGACGGGGTGGCTTACGGTCTTTTCCGTCTCCTAATAGATATGAAGAGCAGAGATGGTTCCAAGAACATTCACGGCAGACTTCAACGATATAGACCGCGAACTCTCCAAACTCTTTCTCCATTTCCAGCAACTCAATCTCAGTCTTAATACGTCCTGAGAATTGACCTAACTGATCTCCAAAGGTGTAACGCAACTCAACTAAGGAGTCCTTTTTACAGACTGGACATTTTCGCTGTGCTTTCTCGCCGTGATATTTAGCTGCACGCATTAAATATGGGTCAGCGTCACAAGCGTCGACTACGCCACGAAAGAGCGCCAATAAAGTGGCGCGCTTGTCGAGTGAATAATCGATGAACGAACGCTTGGATTTCATAACCCCTTAAGGATAATGCCCTTTTATTGACTTTGCTCATCTACCCTAGAGATATGAATGTATGGCAAATTTTAACTGATCGTAAATTTGCTCGCTTACTGAGAGTTCGTTGGACAGGTCAGTTAACCGATGGCATTTTTCAAAGCGCTCTCGCTTCATTTGTACTGTTCTCTCCCGAGCGCCAAGCAAATGCACTTAGCGCCGCCTTAGCGTTCGCCGTTGTCTTGCTTCCTTATTCGATAATCGGACCATTTGTTGGAACCATTCTTGATCGCATATCGCGACAGCGCGCAATAGCGTTCTCTAACTTAACTCGCGCAATCACTCTCTTAATCATTTCGCTTTTAATATTTCAGGGGCGCACCGGTGTTGAGTTAACAATATTTGTGCTTGTCGCATTTGGAGTTAATCGACTTATTCTTGCTGGGTTGTCAGCTGGCATTCCTTTGATGATCGAAAGTAAATCGCTGATTAGCGCCAACGCCCTTGCTGTCACTGGTGGGTCTGTTTTTGTAGTTATTGGCGGTGGGATTGGGCTTGGCATTCGAAAGCTAATCGATGGACTGGTCACCGCAGATCATGCCGATGGCTACATCATTTTATTTGCAGCGGCTGGTTATTTAACTGCGGCGCTCTTCGCTTCCTTTTTAAAGAAGAAAGAAATTGGTCCACTTGATCATGAGATTAAGAACGCCAGTTTTGCGCAAGGAATTATTGAAATGCGCGAAGGTGTTAACTTTTTACGTCAACATATCGATGCGGCACGGGGGATCGCTGCAGTGGCTCTGCATCGTGGTGGAATAACCGCTCTTACTTTGATTGCGCTCTTGCTAGAGCGAAACACCTTTAATGATCCAGCAGATAGTGAGGCAGGTCTTGCGGGACTTAGCTTCACTCTCTCTATCGCCGCAATTGGCTTCGTAGTAGGCGCAGTTGCCGCACCTTATGGAGTACGCAAAGTTGGACGACATCGCTGGATGCGCTTTTCGCTAATGGCTAGCACTTTAGGGCCGCTCTCAATTTTATTTACACGCACACCCTTCTCGTTGGTTTGCGCCGCATTTCTAACCGCGCTCTTTGGACAGAGTTTGAAGGTAACTAACGATGCGCTGGTGCAATCAAAGATTGATGATATTTATCGCGGTCGTGTTTTCTCGGTATATGACGTTGTTGTAAATGGCGCGATCGTTTCAGGTGCGGTTATTGCAGCGTTATTGCTGCCTAATTCAGGAGATACCTACGTCGTTCCGGCGTTGGTTGCCGCAATTTACTTAATCGCTGGAGTTCGCTTACTTCGTGGCGGGGTTTTCTTT
>Ga0214917_10004189_pt1 | contig 16219 bp, 19 predicted proteins | sample LL_1208_BB_MetaG_FD_177983 | JGI IMG/M metagenome (GOLD analysis project Ga0214917, IMG submission 177983) | Freshwater microbial communities from Lake Lanier, Atlanta, Georgia, United States - LL_1208_BB | ecosystem: Environmental > Aquatic > Freshwater > Lake | place: USA: Georgia | collected... | reverse complement strand
CGCAAGATTCCAGGAAGCCAAGACTGGATCGACGTCGTCATGAAGAAGCATCCAGGGAAGCGCCTCACCACCCCTGATGATGTTGGCCAGGCCATCGTTGCCCTCTCGGCGCCAGGCATGCACTGGGTCACCGGCAACACCATCACGATTGACGGCGGCGAGCAGATCGCTGGGGGCTGACCTACAGCGCTACGGTCGTAGCGACCAGCGCAGTCGGTAACAGCCGTTCGCAACGATCGGCACAACTACGGCCACGAGCGCGATCACAGGCTCCACGCCGAGCATCTGGAGCAAGAGTCCGCTTGCGGAACCGATTCCGATGAGCAGCATCACGCTGTTCGGCATCTGATGCTGTGCGTAGCGAAGCCCCGTGATCGCCCCGCTGGCAACCAGGAGAAGCACAGGTATGGCCGTCAGAAGATCTTGAAACGCCAGCTCGCCTGTTCGCAACAACAACAGGGCTAGAGCGGCAACGAACAGCGCCACGACAGCGAGCGTTGTCCGCACAACCTTGAGCCTCGCAGGGATAATCTTACGTACTTCCTGAACAACTTCTCGGCGAGATGTTTTCATCAAGAGAAGGCTCCACGCTTTGCGGTACGCATTTGCTGCGAGCGCCTGATCCGAGAAGAGTCTTCGCCCCATCACTGCAAGCAGAATCAACAGCCACCCAGCGGAGTGTTGGTAAAGCGCGGCTAGACCGCGTGGCAGTGGGAGATCCAGAGCAACTCTCCGAGCGATGCCTGCGCGCAGGTACGCGTTTTCTCGTAAGGATGAGTAGCGCTTAAGCTGCGTGGTGCTACCCCAACCCTGTCCGGCACGAACGGAAGTGATTCCAATCGTGTTACCGGCGTGTTGTCGATAGAGTGCCAACGGCTTGTCAATTCGGTGCACGCCACCGTATGCGGCAGCAACGAGTGAGTACCAGTTATCGTGGTGCGGCGACTCAACGGGGACGGTTGGGTGCAGCCGTGCCAGCGCTGCGTCAAATACTTCGCAGAAACCGCTCACCTGAGGCTGGATGATCCATTCGGCCATGCTCATGTTTCCGCGTGTCTTGATGGTGTAATCATGCAGCCGATCTGGACGTGTCACGCCGTCAACCAACAGAAATGCATCGCAATAGACCATGGAGAGCGGCCCGTGCACCCGTATCCCTGCAACGCTCTCTGCAAGCTTTTCTGGTAGCCAAACGTCGTCTTGATCCGAAAATGCGATGAGGTCGACGTCTCTCTCTAGCAGAAGCTGGGTTGCCTTTTGGAAGTTTAATCGCAGGCCAAGTCGCTCAGGGTTCTCAACCCATACGAATCGTGCGTCATGCACGAATGGTGCCAGATCAAGTGACGAGCGAATCTCTTCTGCTGGGGAGTCGAGTGTGATCACACAGATCCACTCCGTATAGGTTTGCGCAGCAATCGACGCGAGCTGCTCAGCAAGCCATACAGGGTTCGGCTGATACGCCGCCAGCGCAATCCCCACCGTGCGGGGGTCCCAACGCTCAAGATGCCCTGTGGTGAGCATGCCCTTAGCTCTCAGCGCTTAGGTGGTCAGCAAGCGCCGGCATCGCCTGATCGCGATCAGAGAGGTGCGGGATCTCAATGGGCCACGGGATCGCTAGGGTGGGGTCGTTCCAGATGATGCCCCGCTCGCCAGTGGCGGAGCGGTGTTGATCCACCTTGTAAGTGACCAGGGCGGGCTCACTGCCGAGCACAACAAATCCGTGAGCAAAGCCTGCGGGGATCCAGAGTGACTCGCCCCCATCCGCTGAAAGTTCAACCGCCACGTGCTGCCTAAAGGTTGGAGAGCTTGGCCGAATGTCGACAGCAACGTCATAGATGTGGCCCGCGAGGCAGGTCACAAGCTTCCCTTGTTCTGGATCGCGTTGGAAGTGAAGTCCACGCAAAACCCCTGGCGCGGAGCGCGAAAGGTTGTCCTGCACGAATCGCACATTGAACCCCACGGCTTGCAGGCTCGCCTCGTTATGCAGCTCAGTAAACCAGCCACACGAATCGGTAAAGCGGTCGCGCTTGATCAGAAGCACCTCCGGAATATGCATCGGCTCAACTCTCATTGCTGTGCTGCCCTCACAGCAACCGGTAACGAATCCTTCCACCCGCCTAACCGCAACCCCAGCGCCTCCGCTTGTGCAATATCGAGCACACAGTGCAGTGGCCGACGTGCCGAGGTGACGTATTCACCTGATGTGGTGTCAACGACCGGAACCGCATGGCTGAGCACTCCCTCCGACACACCAACGTCAATGATCGCGCGCGCAAAATCCGACCTATTCACGGCCTCTCCACCTGCAAGATGCAGAATTCCACCCTTAATACGCGAGCGCAGTGCGGAGTCCTGAGAGATGCGAATCGCTGCTCGTGCCAATCCTGGCGCAAACGTGGGTCGACCTACTTGATCAGAAACAACTGTGAGTGATGACGAGGATGCTGCCAGGTTCAACACCTTGTGCACAAAGTTTCCTGTCTGCTCGCTATACACCCACGAGGTTCGAATAATCACGCTATCTGCGTGTGCGTCGCGCACCGCTAGCTCTCCTGCACACTTTGACTCGCCGTACGCGTTGAGTGGTCCAGTTGCGTCGTATTCTCGCCAATGGTGGTCACTCCCGTCAGGAAAAACATACTCCGTTGAGAAGTGCACAAACGGAGTGTTGTGTTCAGCAGCCCATGCAGCGGCCCACCCTGGCGCGTCAGCATTGACTGCGAATGCAAGTTCGCGCTCGCTCTCCGCACGCTCCACATCGGTGTATGCCGCTGCGTTAATCAAAGCGGATATGGGTCCAGCATTATCAAGTGTGCGATAGAGCGCTGCTTTATCGGTAATGTCGGTGTCGTTTCGAGTGATGCCGAATCCAGTCTTACCAAGCTGCCGAACCAGCGAAGAGCCAACCTGACCATGCGCTCCCAGAACTACGATGCGCGGCGATCGATTCATCGCGCAGCGCGTGCCACTGCTGCACGCAACCGCTCTGCGTACGATTCCGATGGTGTCTCCTCAATTATTTCGAGAAGAGCCTCTTGAGTCAGGTAACCGCGTTGAAATGCGGCGATCTCAACGTAGCCAAACTCACTCGCCTTGTCACGCACAGCCGTTTGAATCGCAATCGATGCGGCAACTAGGGCATCTGGCGTTCCTGCATCAATCCACTGAACTTCGCTTGGAATCACGACGTGTCGCAACCCTTGGCTACTGAGGTACGACGCGTTCACGTCGGTGATCTCCAACTCGTTACGTGCCGAACGTGGAAGGCGCTCAGCAATTGATACGACGTCTGGGCTATAGGTGTAGAGCCCGGTGATGGCGAGGTTGGATCGTGGCGCCACTGGCTTTTCAACAATTAAGGTAATGGTCCCGTTTAGGCCTATATCGGCAACGCCAAAGCGCTCTGGGTCGGGCACCTCCTTCAGATAGATTTGAGCGCCTCCTGAAAAAGTTGCGAGGTTCTCTGCGATTGCCACACTCATCTGCTCGCCGATAAACAGGTTGTCGCCCAGAATGAGGGTGACCGACTGGTCTCCAATGAACTCCTTGCCGATCAGGAATGCCTCGGCAATGCCTCCTGGATTCGCCTGCTCCGCATAGGTAAGCGTTAGGCCGAGATGCGTTCCGTCGCCCAAGAGTGCCTCGATGGTGGGCAGGTCACGCGGGGTGCTGATGATCAAGATCTCGCGGATGCCGCCGGTCACCAGGGTCCAGATTGGGTAGTAGATCATCGGCTTGTCGTACACGGCCAGGAGTTGCTTGCTGACGCTCTTCGTGGCTGGGTAGAGGCGACTCCCCCCGCCGCCCGCAAGCACGATCCCTCTCATCCGCGGGCCGCCGCTTTCATCCGCTCGCGGGCCCGTTCCACGTGCCATACAACGGTAGCCTTCAACGCCTCAGTGAACTGACGCTGAGGCGTGTAGCCAAGCTCAATCTCTGCGTGCGTTCCTCTGATCGCATACCGGTAGTCATGGCCGAGGCGATCAGCAACGAACGTAATTTGCTCTGCATACGACGCGCCGTCACGACGCGGCGCGACCGCAACTAGGATCTCGCAGATCTCGCGTGCGACTGCCAGGTTTGATAGCTCGTTGCCGCCACCGAACGCGTAGCGCCCACCAGGAGCTCCTCGTTCGAGCGCGAGCAACACCCCGCTGACATGGTCATCAACGTGGATCCAATCGCGAACATTTGAACCGTCGCCGTAGATTGGGAGTGACTCCCCAGCGAGCGCGCGGTGTACGAGATGTGGAATGAACTTCTCTGGATATTGGAATGGCCCAAAGTTGTTGGTGCAATACGTCGTGATCGTTGGCAGACCATACGTGTGATGCCATGCCGCTACTAGATGATCGGCCGCCGCCTTTGACGCTGAATACGGTGAACGAGGGTCGTATGGGCTCTCTTCTGTGAAGTGGCCGGTTTCGCCAAGGCTTCCAAATACTTCGTCGGTAGAGATTTGTACAAATCGGAAGTGCGGTGCGTCGTCGGTGCTCAGCTGCTGAAATCGTGCAAGTGACGCGTTCAGCATGGAGTACACGCCGAGAATGTTGGTTTGCATGAAGGATTCAGGATCAGCAATAGAACGATCAACATGCGATTCGGCGGCAAAGTTAACGACGGTGTCGATTGCGTGGCGCTGGAGAAGTTCCGCCACGAGCGCCGTGTTTGTAATGTTTCCCTGAACAATCTTAATGTCGCTGTGCCCATCGAGTGATGTTGGATCTGCGGCGTATGTCATTAGGTCAAGCACAACAACGTTGTTGCCAGCGCTTGCTGCGCGCCTCGAAAATGCGCTGCCGATGAATCCGCATCCACCGGTCACGAGCATAGAGCGATGATTTTTGCTCGCGGGCCTTGTCATAACTAAATTACTTTGCCAAGGAGTCGCCGTAAATTATCTGCCGCCTCAACAAGCACCGGTGTTTCGTCATCAGGTGTTAGTTCGGTGAATCGTGTTTCGACGCCAAGCACACCTGCCCACACCTGCTCGTTGCTGTCGTCAGGGTTGCCATGCACACCACCCGTGCGAATCTTTCCAGATGCTTCGGTGATCGTCATGCCGAGCAGCGTTGTTGCCTTTAGCTCTTGCTCGGTGGACGGGCGCAGATCTGCAGTGCGTCCTGGCACGAGCTTGTCGACGAAGGCGTCGAGCTGCGCCGCCTTCTCTTCGCCCGTGATCTCTTCACAGATGCCGAAGAGCGTTGCCGATCGATAGTTGAATGAACTGTCGAAGCCGCTCCGGGCCAACACGATGCCGTCGGTCAGGTGAATCGAGACCGACACTTCGGTCCCTACGACGGACTTCAAGAAACGGCTGGCCGCTGATCCGTGCCAGTAAAGGCGGTCGCCATCGCGCCAGTGCGCCGTGGCGGTGGCGTGGGGGCGGCCATCAAGGAGATAGGCGACGGTGCAGGTAAGGGCGGCGTCCACTACGGGGTAGATATCTGCGCGCTCGTAATGCCCACGCTCAGGGAGTCGGCGGACGCGTGTTCGCTCGCTGGGCGGGAAACCATCGGATACGGGGATCTCACGAGGCATGCCTGAATCGTAGGCGAGCGGCGGATAGTTGAGGGGGGATCAGGTTTCCTGGCGGACCCGACCGGATTCGAACCGGCGATCTCCAGCGTGACAGGCTGGCATGTTGGGCCGCTACACCACGGGTCCGCGACAGGACTGCGAAGCCTACCAGAGGGGGTAGGATCCGACTATGGGATACGGAGCGGACGCAGCATCACGAGGCGGCGGGGCTGGCCGCATCGATCTGCGCTCCGACACGGTGACCCACCCAACCCCCGAGATGCGCCGCGCCATGGCTGAGGCCGAGGTCGGCGACGACGTCTTTGAGGACGATCCGACCGTTATCGCCCTTGAACAGCGAGCCGCGAACCTACTCGGCAAGGAGGCGGGTCTCTTCGTCGCCTCGGGCACCATGGGGAACCTCGTTTCGGTCATGGCGCACGTGCCACGCGGCGGCGAAATCATCACCCCCGCCGAAGGCCACATTCCGAACGACGAGGCGGCCAATTACGCCGTGGTCGCTGGTGCCGGCCTTCGCGTTGTTCGAGAGAACTCCAGTGGCGAGATGCCGATCGCGGATGTGCTTGAGGCAATTCAAGACGCCTCTGATCCCCACAGCGCCATCACCTCGCTCGTTATCGTTGAGAACTGCCACGCGCACACCTTCAGCCGGCCCATCACTCCGGCGTACATGCGCGAGCTGCGAACGGCGCTGAAGCCGCACGGTATTCCGATCCACGTGGACGGCGCGCGCCTCTTCAATGCTGTTGTAGGACTCGGTGTCTCCGCGCGCGAACTCGTTGCCGATGCTGACAGTGCAACCTTCTGCCTGAGTAAGGGTCTCGCTACGCCAATCGGCAGTGTGGTCGTCGGGAGCAAAGAGTTCATCTGGAAGGCGCGACGTGCGCGCAAGCTCCTTGGCGGCGGTATGCGGCAGGTGGGTGTTCTTGCGGCTGCCGGCCTCGTTGCACTCTCTGATGGACCAGAGGGCACCGTGAAGCGCCTTGCTGAAGACCATGTGAACGCGCGACGCCTGGCGACCGAAATCGCCTCGTTCCCTGATGTCATCTCACCTGGACACATTGCACAGCCGGAGGGCGAACGACTTGACCCTTCGCGCGTCACCACCAACTTCGTGATCTTCAAGGTGACGGGCGGCCTCGCGCGACGAACGCGCTTCCTTGCAGCACTTGAGAAGCGCGACGTGTTGATGGTTGCGTACCCACACGGACAGATCCGCGCGGTAACGCATTACGGAATTGGCGATGAGGAGATCACCAAGACGATCGCGGCGACCGCTGCAGCGCTGACCGAAACCGCGTAGCGCAGCGCAGCCGATGCGCATCGTTCCCTCCATTGATCTAGAGAAGGGTCGCTCCCGCATTGTCTTTTGGCCTGGCGCCGCAACTGGTGTTGGCGCACCAACCGACCAGCCGGCGCGCATTGCACGGCACTTTGTGGATCGTGGTGCAACGCTGATTCACCTTGTTGACTTTGATGGCGCGCGCGCCGCAGCACCAATCAACATCGAATCTATTGGTGCAGTCGCGAGTTTGGTTGCCACGCCGCTGCAGGTGGCTGGCGGACTAGAGTCGCCCGAGGGAATTCGCATCGCGTTTGCTGCAGGCGCAACACGTGCGGTGATCTCACTCGCACTCATTGATGAGCCAGAGAAGCTCGCCGCATGTATCGCCGCCGCTGGAGATTGGCTCGCCGTTGGCTTCGACCCACGACCAGATCGGATCGCATCCTTTAACTGGAAGCGTGCAAATACTCCAACGGCTGAATCTCTCATTGATGAGCTTGCCACCGCCGGTGTTTCGCGCATTGTGTTGAGCCACGGTGGAAGTGCAAACGAAAGCGCCGCCTTTGCTCGCCTCGCCGCGCGCCAGCCCGCAATGGAGCTGAGTGTCGCGGGTGGCGTGAGCGACCTTGATGGCGTACGCCGTCTTCGAGACGCGGGAGTCGCCACCCTCATCTTGGGCGAGGCGCTCCTGTCGGGCGCAATCGATTTTGAGGAGGCTTCAAGGATCGCCGACCCTGCGCAGTAGCGCGCACAGCGGGCGCGGCTCGCGTAGACTCCCCCGCATGGCAACGGCAAAGCGCATCAAGGAGCCGCTCGCGCTGAGCCCCCTCGCGGGCCTCGGCGCCGTCATCCTTACGGGCATCCTCTGGGGCACGATCGGCGTCGTCACGACCCAACTCAAGCATGCCTTCCCTGGCGCTACTGAAGGTTCAAGCACGCTCAGCTCCCTCGTGCTGGTTGTTGTACGCCTCGGCATCACCGCCCCAGCCGCCGCTATCACGGCGCGCATCCTGCTTGGTCGCGGCGCCTTCCGCCTTCCTGGTCGCGTGCTTGCCCTTGGCCTCGGCCTCGGCCTCGTACAGGCCTTCTTCCAGTACGCCTACGTTGAGGCGGTCGCAAATGCCGGCGTTGGCATTGCCACCGCAATCGAGCTCTGCCTCGCGCCAGTCCTTGTTGCCACGCTGAGCGTGATCTTGCTGCGCGAGCGGCCAGACCGCATGATCATTGTGGCCGTGATCTCCGCCGCGATCGGCACCGCCGTGATTGCGCTCAAGGGCGCCGCGACTGCCAATCCCGAAACGTTCCAAGCGGGCATTCTCTGGTCACTCGCCTGCATGGTTGGCTACGCCTCATACATCGTGCTCGTGCGCCGACTCGCATCTGGTATTCACCCGCTAGAGCTCGTGGCGCTCGCCGCCACTGGCGGGTTCGCGGTGCTCTCCGTCGTGGCCTCTGTTGTTGGCGCGAAACTTCCTGACCTCGCCGACAAGGATCTCTTGATTCCAGGTCTGCAATTTGCCTACCTCGCACTGATTGCAACGTGTCTCGCCTATGCGCTCTTCGTCTCTGGCGTTCGAGCAACCAGCGCCACGACTGGCTCACTTGGCGCACTCGCCATGCCACCAACGGCCACAATCCTTGCGGCGGTGCTCTTGAATCAGATCCCTACGATTGAAATCATTATTGGTCAGGTGCTCTTGATGGCCGCAATGGCAGTCACGATTCTGCGCACCGCTCGCCGCACAAACTCCTAACGAAGTGCGCGCAACCGCTGTAGCACTCGCACTTACGACAACGCTCACACTCAGCGCATGCGTCGCCGACACATCACCAAGTGCATCATCAAACGCGAACGGCTGCCCGACCTCACAGCCTGCAACGCTGAACACCGACGCATCAAATGACATCGCATTTGAAACAACACTCGGCACATTCGTTGTGCGCCTTGCGGTGAAGAACTCACCAATTGCGGTGAGTAACTTGACGGCGCTTGCGAGCTGCAACTTTTACGACAATGTGATCTTCCACCGCATCGCCTACATGGAAGACGGCACGCCGTTTGTGATTCAGGGTGGCGATCCAACGGGAACTGGTTCGGGTGGCCCCGGATATTTCATTAAAGACGAGCCAGTGATCGGCACGTATCGACGTGGTGTGATCGCGATGGCGCGTTCAAGCCAACCAGACTCGCAAGGGAGCCAGTTCTTTATTGTTCTTGATGATGCCGCAGCTGTGCCGCTTGAGAGCGCGCGAACCTATGCCATTTTGGGCGAAGTGATCTCGGGTATGGATGTTGTTGACGCAATTGCCGCACTCGAGCGCAACGGGGAAGATCGCCCGATTGATCCTCCGAAGATCATCTCCACCACGGTCACCCCCTCCGCCCCGTAACTGTTCCGCGCAACTAATCGTTCGCGGGTAAACTCCCCACATCGTCGGCACCAGCCGATCACGTGGCCCTGTGCCACAGAGGAGAGATGGAATGGCAACCGCCAAGATTGAGACGACCGTCGGCGTCATCGAGATTGAGCTACTTGATGATGCAGCACCGAAGACCGTTGAGAATTTTGTGACCCTCGCGAAGAAGGGCTTCTACGACGGGGTGATCTTCCACCGTGTTGTTCCTGGCTTCGTAATCCAAGGCGGCGACCCTGATGGCACCGGCATGGGCGGGCCAGGCTACAAATTCGATGACGAGCCGGTGACGATGGGCTACGCCCGCGGCACGGTGGCGATGGCCAACTCGGGGCCAAACACCAACGGGAGCCAGTTCTTCATCTGCCTCGACGACCTTGCCAGCCTGCCACCGAAGTACACGATCTTCGGCATGGTCACCTCGGGGCTCGCCACGGTCGACGCGATCGCCAAGGGGGCCACGGGCCCAGGCGACCGCCCACTGGAGCCGGTCAAGATGACTACGGTCACGATCGCCTAACCCACGCTCTCGGCACAAGGTGTGCCAGGGGGGTTGGAATCCGACCCTCCAGGGAGTATTCTCTTCCCAGCTGTTCTTGTTCAAAGACCATGGGTAGGTGGGTTAGGGTAGTCGCTATAGGCGACGTGATAGATGCTCTTTGAGCGTAGCGGGCGGGGCTGACTTGTTCGTCCCACAAGCGGATCGGCTTGAGGCGACTCCTGTCAAAGGGGGTCGCCTCATTTATTTCCCCCGGGATTTACCCGGCGAGACCCCTGATAAACTCGCCTCCCCTCGCGCTCGTAGCTCAGTGGATTAGAGCGTCTCCCTCCGAAGGAGAAGGTCGCAGGTTCGAATCCTGTCGGGCGCACCAGTACCACTGTCTTGTTCCCGCTGCTGCCCCGCAAAGAACGGAGAGGGTCAACAACAGCCGCTAGCGATACGGATTGAGTCTATTGCGCCTCTTGAGGCATCGACGTAATCAATGCGTAGCGCCCAGTCAGACATTCAGGCTTGACCGGGGGACCGATCAATCTTTCCTTGACCCACGCTTCGTCGGTGTACTCTCCGCCCCCCAACAGCACCTCATCACCAAGGAGCAGTTCGACGCCATCACCAAGCACACCGGCGCCGCCCTCCAGCGGAACGTAGCTTGATGGCCAAACCAGAAGAGTCCGCTCATATCCAGTGCCAGGCGATTCAAACATTAGGCATCCCGCCTCAAGCACAAGTTTGCCTTGAACTAATGAGGCTGGCCCCGTCCCATCAAAACCGCCATGCTGGGGAAATGTCGGGCTGGCCGAACCTGCTCCAATTGGGTTGCAGCCGACAAGCAAAAACAGTAGTGGAAGAATTGCCAGGTTTCTGGTTCTCATCATGGGAGCTTCACAGTCACGTTGAGGCCACTTTGCAAATAACTTACGGAGGCAAACACCAGCTCATCGTTGCAAAGCAAGCCGCCGAACTGCCAGCCGCTCACAATTCCAAATGCGCTTAGATTGTAAAAAACAGGCCCGCCGCTATCGCCTCCAGTTGAGAGGTCTGTATTGCATCGCTTGAGTGAAATATATCGGCCGGTCTGATTCGGTACCCAGTGTGCGTCTGCTTCTTTTTCTTCCACCTCGCCACATCCATATCCAGTCGCCTGCCCGTACTTGCAGATCGTTTGACCCACAATGACGCTTGAGTACGACGTGATACTAGTTACAACTCGGACTTCTCCCGCAAAGTTCACCTTAAACCTAGGTTCGTCAGTAAAGCCCGGTGTTGTGTGCCATTGCGCGTCCGCGCTGCCATTTGCTGCAGCTTGGAAGGGGAGATTAATTGTGAGATAGGTTTGGGAGTCAGGGCAATGCGCTGCGGTAGTTATCCCATCTGTGGTTGTGCCGTTTTTGCGGACTGTCCACCCAAGAGTACATGTGGGTGTTGATAGCCCAGCATAGATCCCAACCGAAGGCCCGCCAATCATCGGGACCTTCTCAATCGTAACGCCCGCGAGCTGCGCTGCCCGGCCGTCTGCACGAGCCATGTATGCCGCAGGGTTGATCGCCTGAACGAAGACTCGATTGTTGCGTACATCGATTCTGACTACATGGTCGATAACCTGCCTTTGCTCGCGCAGATTATCTGCCACAGCTAACAGCTGCCTGTACGATCGCTCAACCGTTATTTGTTGAACTCTTGCCTTGATGCCAAACTCCGCCGCAATGCGGGTAGCATGGCCCGGTTGGTCGCCAACAAGGGCGACGTTCACTTGAAGGGTTGGTTCGTGGCTAATCCAGATTCCGCCAAAAATCTCGCTACTTTTTGTTGAGAGCAAAGTTTGCATCGCTGCAATTTGGGGCAGTTCGGCCAATTCGCTCTCAGCCAAAGAGCGGCTGATCTGGTGGTGCCTCGCGTAGGCTTCGATATCGTCGGATGTTGCCGCAGCAGAAACCGCAACCGCATCTTGCGCAACGACTGACGAGGTGCTTGTTGCCGTCACCCAAACGAGCGCCATGGCAAAAGTTAAGATTTTTCTACGCATTTCATCCCACCTCTCTTGGCGCTACCTTAAAATGGCCAAGTAGCGCACCGAGATTATAACAATACTGAATCTGTCTCGTATAAATGTTCGGGCTTAGTTTTCAGGGCAAGCAGCCACACGAGCACCCCGCGGCTGATCAACATTTTTCCTGCCGCCAGGGTTTTGCAGGCTAGTCGCAGGTTCGAATCCTGTCGGGCGCACCACACGGAGTAGACTCCTCCCCATGGCTAACCAAGATCTCGTCAGCGTTCCGCTACTACGTCGGCCACTCCTTCTCGTCGCCGTCGTCGTCAACATTGGCGCCGTAGTTGTTGGGCTCAGTGGCACCGATGAGCGGCTCTTCTATGTGCCTACGGCGCTGGGTCTGCTCTGGTTGATTGCCTACCGCGCCCAGCCAAGGGAAGGTGTGCGCCCACTCCGTCGCGCGCCACAAGGTTCTATCACGGTGCGTCGGCCGGATCGCCCCGAGCCTCGACAACGTAAGGAGATGCCACCGACACCATCAGGGTTTGCCCCATCGGCCGCCGTTGCCGCCGCACGCGCACGAGATGGTGATCGCAAGCTTGTTCGGCCCGTCGAGGTTGGACTTCCAAGTAAATCCGCTGCTCCCGATAAGAAGCGCCGTCGCGGACGGAAGGGTGGAGACGGACCGAACCTCGGCCTCTAGCTACGGCGCGATCTTGATCGTCACAACCGGTGGCTTGCTGAGCGCGAAGCATCGTGCATCAAGCCAACCGTCGCGAATTGACTGACGTTCCTCAGCGTCAATTGTGAGCTTCCAGCGAATTTTCACCGCTACCCAATCAGTCAGATAGACGCACGTCGCTGACTCAAGCGGCGGCAGCCATTTTGTTGGGTCATCATCGCTCTTCTCTTGATTGACGTTGTCGGTCACTGCGCGCAGCGTCCATGCGACTCCCAGATCGTTTGCATACGCCTGACGACGGGCTGCTGACCACTTCCAGGCGCCGCTGCGCCAGGCTTCACCGAGTGCAACAACGTGATCAATATCCACGTCGGAAGCTCGCGTCCATGTTTCTCCGTCGTAGAGGCTCAACCATTTTCCCGTGGTCACCGTCTTACCCGTTGAAGAGAAGTGCACGGAGACCAACGATTCTGCAATAAGCACCTCTGCTCGGGTGTTCTTGCCATCGTGGTCTTGGTCAATCCAGTGCTTGAACAGCTTCCGGTCGTAGCCGCCGATGTGCTCGGCTGCAATGGGCACACAATCGAGGGCCGTGAGAAGACCGAGCTTGGTGTTGTTCGTTTTGCAGGCTTTCGCGGCGCTCGATGCTGCGCCGACGGTGGCAGGCATGATGAGCGATGCGGATGCCAGCAGCGCAAAGAGTACGGCGGTAATGCGAGCCTTCATCAGGTTAGATTACGCGACTACGTCGAAGAGCGCGCGGACGAGTGGCGCACCCTTCTCGTCGTGAATGTCAATGCGCGCACCACTGTCAGTTGCACGAACGAGGCATACAACGGTTTCATCGGTAGTTAATCCGAGGTACTCGAGTCGGATGCGGCGAAGTGGTGCGCTGAGCTGTGCTGGCGCAACCGCGTTGAGTGCCTCTTCGGCGATCTCGAGCCAGGCGGCGTTGTTGACGTGGCCGAGCGGGTCAAAGTCAGCAACGCGTAGCGGCACGGTGACGGATACACCTGGCGTATCTCCGGCTGGCTCGGCGGGGATCTTCTCGGGAGTGAAGGTGGCACCGACCTCTTTGACGAACGGTTCAAATTCCGTGGGGAAACGGACCGGTCGTCCGTTCTGGTCGGTCATGACCCAATCGATAGTGGCATCGGCGATCACACGACCGGCGGCGCCGAAGAGCCGGGTGCGGCGTCGCGCCATCACATGACGGAAGCCGACGAGGGCGGTGGTGCCCGTCATCGCCTCATTGGAGCGAGGTGGCTCGTCGATGAGTAGGTCAACGCTTCGAACGACCCAGCCGACGCCGCGCGACTCATACCAGGCGCGTCCGTACTCCAGGGTCTCGCTGTGTTGCCAGGCGAGGTCCTGCGCGTGTCGCAGCACCGCTGCGGCGCGCATCGTGCCGGCGCGGTTGCACTCATCGAAGCGCACCGAGCGGCCATCGTCGCGGTAGCGGGCGTGCTCCGGGAGGCGTGCCTCGTCGGGGGCGAAACCAGGGGTGAGTCGCTCGTGCAGGCTCATCCGGCCGCCAACCGCCCGAGGGTTTCGAGGGTGATGAAGCGCGTCTTCTCTCGTGGGGCGCGCACGATGCTCAAGCGTGCGGCAACGATTGCGGCGGTATCAAACGCCACCACGCCGATGGCGATGCGCGCACTGCTCCCAGCGGCGCGGATTCGGGCATCTTCCAGTTCGGCAAGAAGGCTCGCGTCGATGCCGCGGGCCCCCCACTTGCAGTCCCAGAGCTCTGGGATCGGTCCAGCCTCGACGGTCACGTCAAACGGGTGCGGGTCGGCAGAGACGCCCTCGATGGCGAAGCGGCGCTCGCGTCGGACCAGTCGCTCGGCGTCATTCGCAAGCACTGGGCGTCGGCGCAGCATCTCAGCGGTGGTTGCCTCAACAACCGCTCCGCGGTACTGCGCGTTGGAGGCCTGTGCCTTGCCGCCGATGGCGAGTGCACCAACGACCAGCGGGTCGGTAGTGGCGCGGTGCGATGGAAGTGCGGCAAAGAGCGCCGCTGCTTCTGCTGTCGTCGGTTCAGGATCGTTCATGACTGCGCGCGCAATCAGGCGTTCGGCAGGTGTGGCGTTCGCAATCGCTACCGCAAGTGGTCGCAAAATCGGATCAGCTTGAATGCCGGCATAGACCACGGCGCGCCCATCGCGCGGCGCGTCGCTAAAGGAGATCCCTGCCGGGATGCGCGCTGCAACCGTTGTACCGCTGCTCTGCGGCACAAAATCTTTCGGCAGGCTCGCGGGATTCAGCGTTGCGGCAAGGAGCGTCAGCGCGAGGCGCGGTTGCATGCCGATCCAATCAATCGCGCGATGTGGGTCGTTCACAGCAATCACGCGCTCGATGCTTGCAGCAAGTGATGCAAGTGCGTTCGTCGCAGCATCTGGCAGTACGCGATCCCCAATGGCGGCAATCGCCCGGTTTAGTTCCACTTCTCCCAGCGTTGAGACAACGTTGGTGTGATCAAGTGCATCGGTGACCTCTTCGCCGAGCGTCACCAGTCGCGCAAACAGATCTCGTTGCTGTGTAAGTGTGGTGCCACTCATAGCGTTGGCCAGCTCAGCGCTGCAGCATCAAGTAGAAGTTCTGGGTTGCCATTGCGGTGAAGAGCGTTCAGCGTTTTATCAATTGCGCGCAGTGCCTCTCCCCACGTTGCAGGTGGAAGCCGATGTGCCACGGCTTCAATCTCGGCGCGATCTTCAGGGAAGGCGATCTGGTCAATCGCGCCGGTGCTCACGAGCGCAAGATCGCGCGCAACTCCGCGCCAGAGGCGCAGGAGTGCGGTTGCAGCTGCACGTCGCTCCGCTGGTGTCGGCTTGGCGCTGCGCTTCGCTGGACTCTTCTTCTTCGGCTCGGCATCAACATCTGGCGCGTCATCACCGCTGTCGTCGCTCTCGGCACCGTCGGCCGCGTCGCTGTCATCGGCACCGGCAACAAGAATCGCCCGCGCATCGGCGACGAGCGCGCCAAGCTGCTTAAGCCGTGCGTGTGGTTGTGTTGCGGCAAAATCTAGAATTTGTCGACGGATCTGCGCATGTGCACGCGCGGCATCGCCGGTTGCTTCAGCATCAATGAGTGGACCGGGGCGACCCGATGACATACGGAGAAGGCGCACGGCAGTGGGTGCATCAACGCCGAGGCGTTCACCGAGAAGCTCGCTCGCCTGCTTTGCGTCGGGAAGGCCGAGACGAATCACCGCGCAGCGGCTGCGAATGGTTGGCATGAGTCGTGAGTCTTCCGCGGCCGCCAAGATCACGTGCGTGCGGGATGGCGGCTCTTCGAGCGTTTTGAGGAGCGCGTTCTGCGCCGCCTCGTTCATGCGGTCGGCGCGCTCGATGAGCGCGATGCGGCGACCTCCTTCGACGGAGAAGAGGGCGAGCCCAGCGGCGAGAGCGCGGATCGGCTCGATCCCGATCTCATCCGAAGCGCCTGTTGGAGAGATAACCACAAGGTCGGTATGGCTCCCCGAGGCGATTAAACGGCACGAACGGCAGGCGCCACAGGGCCCGCCGTCCACCGGCGCACCGCACATGAGCGTTGCGACGGCGTCACGGGCGAGCGTCCCCGCGCCAGCGCCACGCGGCCCAACAATCAGCAGGGCGTGCGGTGGTGCGTCGGCGAGGAGTGTGGCGAGATGCGCCGCGGCGGCGTCATGGCCACGAGTAGCGAAGCGTGCTGGGCGACGCGCAGGGTGAGCGGCGTCAGGCGGCGTTGAGACCGCCCGCGCCATCTCGTTAGGCTCCCTTGCTCCCCTTAGCCTTTGGCCGCGCGGTGCTCTTCTTTACGAGGGCA
>Ga0214917_10004187_pt1 | contig 16225 bp, 17 predicted proteins | sample LL_1208_BB_MetaG_FD_177983 | JGI IMG/M metagenome (GOLD analysis project Ga0214917, IMG submission 177983) | Freshwater microbial communities from Lake Lanier, Atlanta, Georgia, United States - LL_1208_BB | ecosystem: Environmental > Aquatic > Freshwater > Lake | place: USA: Georgia | collected... | reverse complement strand
CTTCCATCCTTTTTTGGGCGGAGCGGAGGGAGGGCCGACCCCGGCCTTTCAAGATGACAAATTTGTCTTTGTCGACTCATGCAAAGTTAAAACTTTCCCGGGAGAGTGGGACTGGGCTTGGCCGTTTACGGAGGAGAGGGCGGGGGTTCGTCGCGGGCCAAGGTGGAGCTTGCTGGACACCCAAGGACGAAAAGTGGGGGAGGCGAAATTCGACTGGGTGGGCTTGTTTAGTGATGGGCTGGCGCCTGCGCGCCAGGGAGGCAAGTGGGGATACCTAAATCGGGAAGGGCGATGGGCGATTGCGCCGTTTTATTCCGATGCTCGGCCGTTCCGCCAAGGGGTGGCTGCCGTGCAAGTCGGGGGAGCGCCGAACGTGGTGAACAAAGCCGACCAGTTGCCGGGATTGCCAGAGGTTTACGCCAAGATTTCCAAGAAAATCGATTTCCAAGTGCCTGCTTCTTCGGGGGGAAAATGGGCCCTCATCAACGCTACGGACCATTACTTGGTTCCCCCCAAATACGAGGCAATTCTTGAGGCCTCCCAAGATTTGGTTCTTTTCAAAGAGCAGGGGGCTTGGGGATACCTCAACCTTCAGGGTGGGGTGGAAATTCCGGCCCGATTTCTCAAGGCCTCGCCCTTTCGCGAAGGCCTGGCGGAGGTGACCCTGATGAATTGTCGTTCCGGAAAGATTGATCGAAGCGGGCGATGGCTTGAGAAGGAAAAAATCCTGAGTCAGGAGCTGAAAAACAGCCGGGCGGCTTTGGCCCACCTACCCTCAGACGCTGGCGAGGAGTAGGCCGGCGCGGCTAACAGTCGATCGTCTGGCCCTGACGGGCAAACAAGACTGGGAGTGTCTTGGAGGAAGGTGCTTTTTTGATTTGGTCCTCCATCTCGAGGAGGGTTGCATCCGAGTGCGTGGGATCGTAGTGGGTGATGACCAACCGGCGGGCTCGGGCGAAGACCGCTTCCTGCAAACAGAGAGCCGGGGTGCCGTGACCCCAGCCTTTGCGCAACTGGTGCTCTTTGTCGTTGTATTGGCCGTCGCAGATCAAAAGATCAGTTTCGGAGGCGAGTTGAACCAACGGACTGTCGGCTGAGGGCTGAGGCTCATTGTCAGTGGCAAAGACCAGGGAGCGGCGTTCACTTTCCAGCCGATAGGCCAAGCACCCACCAGGGTGGGAAACGGCAGCGGATTGAATGTTCAACTCCCCGGAATGGGAGGGGATTGTCAGAAGTTTTCCGGGCTCAATCTCGGAAAAAGTGATTTTGGCGCGCAGTTGGGGAAAGCCAGCAGGAAAGAAGGGTTCGCTCTGTTGGGCATGGAGGGCTTTTTCGATCAGGTTTCCCGCCGGAGCTCCGGGGAGTCGGGGGGAAACAATGTGAATCGAGACGTCATCCGAAAAAGCCGGGGCAAAGAATGGAAACCCCTGGAGATGATCCCAATGAGCATGCGTGAAAAGGAAAGTGAAGGATTTTCTCTTGGATTGGGCCCAATGAAGGCCCGCTTGGCGGAGGCCAGAGCCGGCATCGATGATGAGCAACCCCTCATTTCCCCAAGCCACACTGACACAAGTGGTGTCGCCCCCGTAGAGATGGGTGGGGACTGCTGCAGTGGAGGGGGCGGGGATGCTGCCCCGGGTACCCCAAAACGTGAGTTTCATCACCCCCTTTTTTGCCCGATAAGGTGCGCGCGAGAAGCAGGATATTCTTATCCCCCGTCCGGCGGCGTTCGATCCTTTGAAAGCCATCCTGCATCATCAGCGTGCCCCAGCCTCCCTGACCGATTTCCCCAGGGTGGCGAGCGGCCATCCGTTCGGGCGGAAAAGCTTTGCCGTGGTCGAAGAGCTCGAAAACCAGCTCCTTTTCGGTTTTTTTAATCTCGATGCGGACGGGGCCGGGACGGCCTCCATAGGCATGGAGATGAATATTGGCCAAGGCCTCATCCAGTCCGGCGAGCAACCGACCGGTGTCCGCATCCGGGAGGCCGGCGTGGACGGCCCAACGCTCGGCCAGTTGGCGCAGGCCGTGGAGCCGCGGGGGAGCCAGTTCAATTTCAACCGAGGCTTCCGGCGTAGGAAGGGGCTGAGGCACCGCCATGTTTAGTCGTTGGGAATCGGGGCGGGAACCGGTTTATCGCTTTTGAGGATGGAGTCCTCGGAAGGCAGGCGGGGAACGGGTCCTCCCCACAGGAGACGCCAGGGTTTGCGAGCCACAGTGCCCATGAAGGTTTTCCCGTAGGTGGCAATGACCTTGAAATTTTGCAGGACATTTTTCAGGTCGAGAATGGCCTGGGTGATGGCAGAGTCGTTTTTGGTCAAGAGCTGGTTCACTCCATCGAGGAGCTCTTTGCCGGAGGTCATGACCTCGTCGAGGCTGGCCGAGCGTTTGGCATAGAGGATGGTTTCTGAGGGTAGGGAGGGATTGATGACGGGACCGGGTTCCAAGTTGAGGTACTTCTCGCCCAACACCGTGTCGGCAGCAATGGAGGCAGTGGTTCCGACACGGAGGGTGGGTAGCTTTTGATGGATGTCCAGCACCAGTCGGATGGCGCATCCCGGGGAAGTTTTGGCCCTTTCGTCGTCGTTGAGCGGGCGCATGGAACGAATCTTGCCGACGGGGGTGCCGGCGTAGCGGACGGCGGCTTCCTGGGAAAGTCCCACGGCGCTGGGAAGGTCCACGGTGAGAATGGATTTCGGCCGATCCAGATGAATGCCGGAAATCGCGAGCGACAGTGCGGCCAGCAACACGAGGCTGGAAAGAATGACCGCCGTGGCGATCAGGAGTTCTGTTTTGAAAGCTTTCATGACAAAGGGCTGACTATTCAGCCGTCTCCGAGGAGGTGTTTCAAGTAATCATCTTGGGAAAGCCGGAAGGGGATGGGGCCATCGGCCTCTCCCCGGATGAACTGCTGGAGAAAGGGGTCGGGGTTGTTTCTGATTTCCTCGGGGGTTCCCTCCGCGACGATCTCTCCCTGCCGCGGACCGTTGCCCAGCATGAGCATCCGGGTGGCGATGCGAAAGGCGCTGGTCATGTCGTGGCTGACCACGACAGCGGTGACCCCAATTTTGCGGGTGCTGTCCAAGGTGAGCTGGTCGACCACAGCGGTCATCACGGGGTCGAGGCCCGAGGTGGGTTCATCACTGAAAAGAAGTTCTGGGTCGAGAGCCAGGGCCCGGGCAAGACCGACGCGCTTGCGCATTCCCCCGCTGATTTCCGAGGGTTTGAAATTTTCGAACCCGGTCAATCCCACCAGTTCCAGCTTCATTTTGACCACCATTTCGATGAGGGAGGGATCGACCCGGCTGTGTTCCTGGAGGGGGAGAGCGATGTTCTCTCCCACGGTCATGGACTGGAAGAGGGCGCCAAACTGGAAGTTCATGCCGAAGCGGAGCCGGATCTTGTCCAAAGCTTCCGGATCCAATTGGGTGATGTCTTGCCCGAAAAGATGGACCGAGCCTGAGGTGGGCTTTTGGGCCCCAATCAGGATCCGCAGCAGGGTGGTTTTGCCACAACCGCTCCCGCCCATGATGATGAAGGTTTCTCCCCGGCGAACCTGGAAGTTGAGTCCGTTAAGAACGGCGCGGCCGTTAAAAACCTGGACGAGATCCCGCACTTCCAGAATGACATCGGTGGAGTCGGTGGTTTTTTTGGAGGGGCTTTTCATGAGACAAAGAAAAAGAGTCCGGTGAGGATGGCGTCAGAAATGATGATCCATAGGATGGAGAAGACCACGGAGTTGGTGGTGGCCCGCCCGACTCCCTGAGCGCCGTCCTCCACGTTTAATCCCTGGTGGCAGGCGATGGTGATAATGATGTGGGCAAAGACCACGCTTTTGATCAGACCCGAATACAGGTCCCATAACTCAGGACGATCAACCGCATGTTTGATGTAGAACGAGGTGGGCATGTCTAAGGTGCCGGCACAAACGGCCCACCCTCCTGCGAGGCCGATGCAGTTTCCGAAAATGGTCAGAATCGGAAGCATGATAAGCAAGGCGAGGTAGCGGGGAACGACCAGATAGCGGACGGGCGAGATGGCCATCACGCGGAGGGCTTCGATCTCCTCGTTCACCTTCATGGTGCCGATTTCCGCCGTTACAGCCGATCCGCTCCGACCGACCACGATGATGGCAATCAGCAAGGGGCCAAGCTCCCGCATCAGGCTCAGGGAGACGAGATCGGGAATGAAGGAGTCGGCTCCCAGTTTGCCGAGTTCGGTGGAGGCCTGCATGGCCAGGATGAAGCCAACGCTCAGGGCCACCAAACTGGCCATGGGCAGGGCCTGGACTCCGATGCGAAGCATTTGGGACAGGGTTAGTGCGGGCGAGAGAGCCTTTGGATTGGTCAGGCCCCAAAGAAGAAAGGAATAAATGCGGGCGTTAAGCACCCAGTAGCCCTTCCCTTCATTGCGGCGCAGCAGACGGACGAGAAATTTCAAGACGAACCGTGGGTGAGAGCTTGGCGTGCGGCGGCGAGGTCGGGATAGATGGAGAAGACCTCGCTCAGGCGAACCAAATCAAAGGAGCTACGAACCCGGGGGGCCAGCGAGCATAGAGCGAGCTTCCCGGAAAAGGCTCGGGAGCTTTGGTAGTATTCGATCAAGGTGGCGAGGCCGGAGGAGTCGATGTAGAGCACGGCGGAAAAATCGAGGATCAAGCAGGGGGTCTTGGCCGCGGCCTTGGCCCGCAGGGTCGACCGGAGTGTAGGAGACTGATTGAGGTCGATTTCCCCCGTTACGGTGAGAATCAGAATCCCTTCCTCCATCTTTTCGGTGAGCTCCATCGAGATTCTTTTTTATGCCAAGGCAGAGCCAAGCCCAAGCGCAAAGGGGTAAATTTTTCACTGGTGATGGGGGTAGGTTCGGGAGAGTGTGGGGATGCATGAATCTTCTCCATTTTTTCCGTCCCCCCCCCTTGGATCCGATGTTGCAGGTTGTTTCGGGTGCCTCCATTTTCCGGGACTGCACGCGGTCTGAACTGGAAACCCTGCGTTTGCACCTGCACGAGAGGCATTTTCTGGAGGGGGAGATTGTTTTTGATGAAGGGGAGGAAGGGGAGGGAATGTACGTGGTGATCACGGGGAAATTAAAGGCCGTTCGCAAAGGGATGCTCAAAAAAAAGACTCTGGGGGAAATTGGTCCGGGAGAATCCTTTGGCGAGATGGCCATGTTGGGGGCCAGTCCCCGGGTAGCCACGGTGGTGGCGACGGAACCGACCACCGTGCTGGCCATGTTCCGTCCGGAGCTGCTGCGGTTGGCCGAGGGGCGGCCCCGGTTGGGATATAAGATTGCCATGGGCGTGGCCCGGGTCCTCGAGACGCGCATGCGCCAAACCGCCGACGGTCATCTGGAAAAATCCCTGACGGCGTGAGCGACTTGAATCCCTCAGCCCGCTCGCTTGAGCACCCGATCCTTTGGGTGGCGGTGATTGCCGGAACTTTGGGGGCCATTGTCCTGCTCAACACCATTGCCTGGCTGACCCTGCCTTTGGTTTTGGCGGTGGTTTTCTACTACCTGGTGGAGCCGCTGTTGCAGCGCATGCAACTCGCCGGGGCCACGCCCAACCAAGCGTTGGGGATTTTTTTAGGGGCGGCGATCCTGGTGACCGCCATTGCTTCGGTCACCATTTTGCCAGCCATGTTGAACGGTCTTTCGGAATTTCAAAATAACCTCCCCGACTATTGGGATCGGCTGCAAATGGTGATGCGGAACAACCTGCTCTTGATGGAGGACAAATTCCATTTTGCCAAAAAGGCAAAGCTGGCCGAAGCGTTTCAAAATCAAATCGATCGCTTCGCCTCAACCTCCGGGAAAGAGCACATTGCGGATGTGGCCATTTTTCTTCTGCACTGGTTGCCGAGTCTGCTCCTCGTTCCTTTTCTCGCCTTTTTCTTTCTGCGGGACGGGGCGGCGGTGCACCGTCTCGTGCTCCGAGCCGTGCCCAATGCTTTTTTTGAAAAGACGCTCATTTTGTTCGACCGGTTGAACCGGCAGATGCACGCCTATTTTCGGGGCATGCTGGGTCTGACCCTGCTGGATACGGTGACGTTGGGGCTGGGTCTTTGGTTTTTGGGGCATGGCCCGGGGATTTTCGGGTTTCGGGATGCCATGGTGCTTGGGTTGATCTGCGCGGTTTTTGCCTGGGTGCCCTACATTGGATCGGCCCTTGGGGGACTTGTGGCGGTGGCGACCTGTGCCGTCAAGGCGCCCCAAGCCGGGTGGTTGATGCTGGCGGTGGTTGTCCTGTTTCTTTTGGTGAGAATGTTGGATGAATTTGTCTACACTCCCATGACGGTGGGGCGGGCTTTGCGCATGCATCCCCTCATCACGGTCATGATGATTTTTACCGGGGGTATGCTGGGAGGGGTCTATGGCCTACTTCTGGCCATGCCTTTGTTGGGGGTATTCAGCGTTTTGGGACAGATGTTTGGGGAGATCTGGTTTGACCCTCGTTTGCGGGCGCGCCATCAAGCCCGGATTCTTTTAGAGAAGCGCTTGGCCTCCAAGGACTTGGAAGTTTAAGCAGGGAGTGTGGGATCGGCGGGAAACTTGCTCCTCATGAGCAAGGCGGGCACAATAGTCTGATGGCTAAATTCCGCTCCAAAAAAACCGCCCGCAAAGCAACTTCCACCAAAATTTCTCACGACGTTCGGGAGGTAATCTCCCATGCCGAGGAGTTGTTGCATGCCACGGCGGGTGAGTTGGGGGAAAAAGCCCGCGAGGTGCGGCAACAGTTGGCCCACAAGATCGAAGCGGCCAAAGAAAAATTTCAAAGCTTGGAGGACGTGAAGGAGGCGGCGGAAGAAGGCATGAAGGAGGCCGACCGAGTGATCCGTAAGCACCCCTACGAATCGGTGGGGGTGGCGTTGGTCGCGGGGCTTTTGATCGGGGCCCTTTTAAACCGTCGCTGATTGGGAAAACCTGTCATGATTTCCGCCCTGCGTGATCTTGCTTTGACCTCCATTCAAGTGGTGGAGCAGCGGCTGCGTCTTTTGGGTGCGGAGCTGCAGGAAGAAAAATGGCGGGCGGTGGAAGCGGTTCTTTGGCTGGCCGCGGGCCTAATTTTGGGTGCCTTAGCCCTTTTGGTGGCTTCGCTGGCGGTGGTGCTGGCGGTCTGGCCCGATCCCCGGGCTCGGCTGTTGGCGTTGGTGGGCTTAGCAGTGCTATACGCACTGGGGGCTTTGGCGGCGTTCCTGAGGATGAGAAAACGGATTCAGGGTGAAGGGATGCCTTTTGCTGACACGGTGGCGGAATTCCAGAGGGACCGGGAATGGTTGAGCTCCCGGCGCTGACCCGGGCGCGGCAGATCCGCCTGGCTTGTCAGGCCTCCTCGCGGCGGGCGGGGTGGGAGTTTCGTCGTGCCTGCGCCCAAGCCTCCTCCATTGGTCATTGGATCGACGAGGGGGAAAATGTCGTCCGTCTCGGTGCCCAATGGGGTGGACTCGGCCTCACGCTGGTCTCCCTTTTTTATCCCGGGAAAAAAGTTGCCGGTCGTGGTCTGGGTCTGGCTGGCCGGGTTTTGGCGGGACTCCGTCTGGTACAGCAAATCGCCCAGGCTTGGGGACGGGTGAAACATTCGTAAGGCGAGACGACCCGTGAGACTCGTCATCAAAATTGGCAGCAGTTTGCTGGGCTCTCCCGATGGGGGGTTGGCCCAGGGTCGTATGCGGGGTTGGGCCAAGGAAATTGCTCGGCTGCGCCGAGCGGGACATGAGGTCATTCTCGTCAGCTCAGGGGCTATCCGTGCGGGGATGCAGGCGTTGCATCTGAAAAAAAGGCCCACTTCACGTCCCGAGATGCAGGCCTGCGCCACTATCGGCCAGCCCCTGTTGATGAAGGCCTATGGGGCCGCATTGGCTCCCCACCAAATTCTTGTGGCCCAAATTCTCCTGACCTCATGGGATTTGGATAGTCGCCGGATTTATGACAACACCCGGGCCACGTTGCAGACCTTGCTCCGGCAGCGGAAGTGCATTCCCATCTTTAACGAAAATGATGCCCTGTCCTTTGAGGAAATCGCCCTGCTCAACGCCTTCGGGGACAACGACCGGCTTTCCGCACATGTGGCCATCCTTGCCGGGGCGGACCGGCTGGTGATTTTGACAGATGCCCCCGGATTGATGAGCCGGCCGGACGGCACCGGGCAACTCATCCGGAGGGTGAAAAAGATCGATGCCAAGATCCTCGCCTGTGCCGGTGGGGCCGGAAGCGCGGGATCCGTCGGCGGTATGCTTTCCAAGTTGGAGGCGGCACGTCTGGCCATGGGTCGGGGAATCCCGGTGGTGATCGCCGATGGGCGACGAGCCGGGGTTCTGGTGAAAAGTGCGTTGTCAGCCCCCTTGGGCACCCTGTTTTCCCGATGAGCGCTGTCGTGGATTTGGCCCGCAAGGCCAGACAGGCATCCCGTCGGCTGGCCCGGCTCTCTAGCCCGGAGAAAAACGATTTGCTGTCGGCCATGGCCGACCAGCTGGAGTTGCGGAAAAAAGAGATTCGCGCGGCCAACGAGGAGGATCTGGCCGCCGCTCGGAAAGCCGGAATTTCCGGCGCTCTGCTCGACCGGCTCGATCTGAACGAAAAACGTTTCGCCGAAATGGTCGAGGGTGTGCGCCAAGTGGTGAAGTTGGCTGATCCCGTGGGCGAGGTGATCCGAGAATGGAAGCAGCCCAACGGGCTGGAGATCAAAAAAATCAGGGTACCGATCGGTTTGATTGGCATCATCTACGAGTCCCGGCCCAACGTGACGGTCGACAGCGCGGTTCTTTGCCTGAAAACGGGCAATGGGGTGCTTCTTCGTGGAGGGCGGGAGGCGAGAAAAAGCAACCGGGTCTTGGCGACGGCTTTGGGTGAGGCGGCGGTCAAAAAGGGGCTACCTGCCGAAGTGGTGGCGCTGGTGGAGGATGAAAGCCGGGAAAGCATTCCGGAAATGTGCCGTTTGGAGGGAGTCATTGACCTGCTCATTCCGCGGGGAGGGCATGGGTTGATCCAAACGGTGTTGGAACACGCCCGTGTTCCAGTGATCAAACACTCGCATGGGGTTTGTCATGTTTTTGTACATCAGGCGGCCGATCCGGCGATGGCCGAGGCCATCGTAGTCAACGCCAAGTGCCAGCGTCCCGCCACCTGCAATGCGGCCGAGACCCTGTTGGTCGACCGGGCGGGTGCGGAAAAAATCCTGCCCCGGCTCCTTCAGGCCCTGAAGGCAAAGGGGGTGAAACTTTACGGAGATGAGGCGACTAGCCGGGCGGCAGGGGAGAAACTGGCCCCCCCCGCCAACTGGGAAACCGAATATCTCGATTTGAGCATGTCCATCCGGGTGGTCGACGGTGTGAAGGGGGCGCTGGAGCACCTGGAGCAGCATGGAAGCCACCACTCAGACGCAATCATCACCAACGACCGGGCGGCGGCGGAGGAGTTTTTGCGGGGAGCCGACTCGGCAGCGGTCTATTGGAATGCCTCCACCCGTTTCACCGACGGAGCAGAGTTTGGTTTCGGTGCGGAGATCGGGATCAGCACAGATAAGATCCACGCCCGCGGGCCCATGGGTTTGGAAGAACTGACCTCCTACAAGTATGTGGTCACCGGCCACGGTCAGTTGCGCGAGTGAGTTCTTTTACGGGTCACGGCTCCGGTCTGCAGGGACCGCGCATCGAGGTGCGTGGAAAATTCCTGTTCAGCGGGGAAAATAAATTTTTCATTCAGGGGGTCACCTATGGTCCGTTCCGGGACGGGGATGATCATCTGGGAACCCCAGAAAAGGCCCGCCGGGACTTCGGGTTGGTATCGGCGGCAGGTTTCAACGTTTTGCGGGTCTATCATCCGCCTCCTCGATGGTTTTTGGATCTGGCCGCAGAGCACGGTTTGAGGGTGATGGTCACCGTGCCATGGCAGCGGCGGGTTTTGTTCCTTGATGATGGTGCCGTTCGAAGGGAGATCCGGGCGAGCGTAAGGCGGGCGGCCAAGGGTGGATCCGGTCATCCGGCCGTCCTGGGATACTACATCGACAACGAGATTCCTCCCGACCTGGTCCGTTGGTATGGCCCCCAGCGGGTCGAGGGATTCCTTGATTCGCTGGTCCGGATCGTGAAAGACGAGGATTCTGGGGCCCTGGCGGCCTACGCCAATTTTCCGCCGACGGAATATCTTCTGCCCAAAGAGACGGATTTTCTCTCGTACAACGTGTACCTCCACCGCGGGCCCGACCTGAGGGCCTATCTGTCACGTTTGCAAAATCTGGCGGAGGGCCGACCGCTGGTTTTGGGCGAGTTTGGCATGGATACCCTCCGTCATGGTCAGGAGGAACAGGCAGCCCTGTTGGACCTGCACTGGGATGAGGTGTTTCGGGGAGGCTTGGCGGGAACGATCCTGTTTTCCTGGACGGATGAGTGGTTCACTGACGGAATCGACGTGGAGGATTGGGCCTTCGGATTGGTGCAGAAAGACCGCCAGCCAAAAATTGCCTATCGAAACCTAGCCCAGAAGACCCTCGGTCCGAAGGACCGGATGGTGGAAAAATTTCCGCTCCCCCGCGTTCCAAAAGTTTCGGTGGTGGTCTGTAGCTATAACGGAGCGGCCACTTTGCGGGGCTGTCTGGAGGCGCTGCAGAAGGTGGACTATCCGGACTTTGAGGTGATCTTGGTCGACGACGGATCGAAAGATTCTACCCAGTCGATCGTGGCGGAGTTTCCTTTGGTGAAAAATATCCTCCAGCCCAACCGTGGGCTCTCTGTGGCTCGGAATGTGGGCATGCAGGCGGCTACGGGGGAGATTATTGCGTACACGGATTCCGACTGCATGCCGGATTCTGACTGGCTGTATTTTTTGGTCTCCACGCTTTTGCACTCCTCCTATGCGGCGGTGGGTGGGCCCAACCTGAATCCGCCGGCCCAAGGGCCGATTCCCGCCGCGGTGGCAGCCTGTCCCGGGGCGCCAACCCATGTGCTGCTCAGCGACACGGAGGCGGAACACATCCCGGGTTGCAACATGGCTTACTGGAAATCGGTGCTGGAGGAGATCGGCGGCTTTGACCCTGAATTCCGCACCGCCGGCGACGACGTGGATCTTTGTTGGCGGCTGATGCAGGCCGGGCATCGGGTCGGTTTCAGTCCCAGCGCCTTGGTCTGGCATCACCGCCGGTTCACCATGCAGGCCTATTTCCGGCAGCAAAAGGGATACGGCGAGGCGGAAGCCATGCTCCGGTTCAAGCACATGCAATATTTCGATCCGCAGGGTTCAGCTCGCTGGAAAGGTGTGATCTATGGGCTGCCCCGGTTTGAGAGGGTGTTTCACCGCCCGATCATTTATCACGGCATTTTTGGCACCGGACTGTTTCAGTGTCTCTATCCCAAGCCGGCTTCCCCTTGGGCCCAGTTGGTCAGCGGGCTGGAATGGAACGCCTTGGCGCTGTTTATTTTTCTGGTTTCCATCCAGGTGGAGCAAATTCGAATCGTGCCGCTCCTGATGTTGGCCGCGACCCTCCTGCCGGCGATTTCGTTCATGGTGGTCGCGCGGGTCGAGCCCAAGCACGACACGGTGTTGGCCCGGTTGACCGTCTTTTACCTCGCCCTGACCCAGCCCCTGGTGCGTGACTGGGCGCGCTATTTCACCTGGTTAAAGGGTAAGAGAACCCCGGATGCGGTGGTGCAAACCCCGGAAAAAGATGCGGGGCCATCCCTTCCGCTTTTCCGCTCGCGACTGCTCTCCTTTTGGAGCGAACAGGGCAGAGAGCGGGTGCATTTGTTGGCCGAGATTGAAAAAATCCTCGAGGAAGAGGGCTGGCGATACGCCCAAGACACGGGTTGGAATTCGTGGGATGTGCAAATCTTCGCCAACCGCTGGTGGCACATCCGTCTGCGAAGCCTGACGGAGATTTATCCCCACGGAAGGCGCCTGACCCGGGTTCATCAGGGGATCATTCCTACCACCTTCAGCGTTTTGTTTGCGGTCACCGCCATCACGGCGGATGTTCTCGTGGCTTTGTCGTATCCTGCTGCTCTGCCCATCTTTTTGGGCATCCTAGCCTTGGCCGGCACGGGATGGCTTTGGACCGGTTGGCAACTTCGTCGCCGGGTCGGGGATCTGGTCCGGGTGGCGGCTCGCCGGGCGCAGTTGTTGCCCGCCGGCGGAAAGGCCCCGCAAAGTTCATGAGCCTGATTTTGCGCATCCTGGGGTATTACCGACCTTTTCTCGGCCGGATTCTTCTGGCTCTTGGGTTGCTTGGAGTCGCCACGGTGTTGAATTTGCTCAAACCATGGCCTTTGAAATTTGTCGTTGATGTCATCCTGCGCTCTCCCGGCGGGGGAATCGCGCTGCCGCTCTTGCCGGGGGAATGGTCGCTGCCGTCGGCCCTCTCGATCACCTGTGGGGCTCTGGTGGGGATTCATCTTCTTTGGGGCGCGGTCAATCTGGCCGAAACCTACGCCTTGATTGAGATCGGGTTGCGGGCCCTGTTGCAGGTTCGGACCGAGTTGTATGCCTACCTGCAATCCTTGCCCCTGCGTTTTCATGACGTAAGGCGGAGTTCGGATTCCAGTTTTCGCGTGGCCTACGACGCCCAAGCCATTCAGACCTATTTCAATCGGGGATTTGCCACCATTCTTGGATCTCTGCTGACCTTGGGGGGGACTTTCTTTGTCATGCTAAGGATGAGTCCTCTGCTGGCCCTGCTTTCTCTTGGGGTGATTCCCTTTCTCATGTTGGCCATTTCACGTTATGCCGGGAGGATTCGCCGTGAGACAGCGGCGTTGCAGTCCCAGGAGAGCGATGTGTTGGCCCGGGCCAACGAGGGGCTGTCGAGCATCCGGGTGGTACATGCTTTTGGGCGGGAGTCCCACGAGGTGGATCTGTTTCGTCGGGAGTGCCGCCAGTCGCTGGAGGCCAATCTTCGCCTTTCGATGACCAATGTCGCCAGCACGCTGGTGGTGGGCACCTTACTGGCGGCCGGCACGGCCGTGTTGCTGTGGGCGGGAGCGGGGGAAGTGGCGGCGGGAAAGATGACCTTGGGAGACCTGCTCGTCTTTCTGGCCTATCTGGCGATGTTGTATTCCCCGCTGGAGCAGCTGAGTTACACGGCGTGGTCCATGGAGGGAGCCGCGGCGGCCGCGCAGCGGGTGTTTGAGGTTCTGGACACGCCGGATGAAGTGCCCGATCCGGTCAAGCCGGCGAAACTTCCGGCAGGCCCGGGGAAGATCGAGTTTCGCGGAGTGGGATTCCGTTATCCACGAGGGGACGAGGTGCTTCACGGTCTAAGTTTCGTCATCCAACCCGGGGAGTCGGTGGCGGTGGTTGGGGGGACCGGGGCCGGCAAAACCACCTTACTTTCTCTTCTTCCGCGCTTTTACGATCCGACCGAAGGAAGCATCCACTTCCACAGCATCGATCTGCGAGAGGTGGCCAAGAAAGACCTTCGTGCGAGGCAGGCTTTGGTACTGCAGGAGACGGTGCTCTTGAATGGGACGGTCCGGGAAAATATCGCCTACGGCAGGCCGGGGGCCTCGTTCCGTGAAATTGAAAAAGCGGCCCAGGAGGCGCAGGCAGAAGAGTTTATCCGAGCTCTGCCCCAGGGGTACGAAACCAAAGTGGGAGAACGGGGGGCGATGTTGAGCGGGGGCCAGCGGCAGAGGATCGGAATCGCGCGCGCCTTTTTGCGGGATGCGCCCATTTTGCTTTTGGACGAACCAACCAGTGCGCTGGATCCGACCACGGAAAAAGAGTTGTTGGACGTGCTCGGGCGGGTGATGAGCCGTCCCACCACCCTTTTGGTGACGCATCGGTTACATGCGGCTCATCGGGCGGACCGGATTCTGGTCTTGGAGAAGGGAAGACTGGTGGAAGAGGGGCGGGGCGAGGATCTCTTGGGGCGGAAGGGTGCCTACTGGCGGCTGTGGCAGGCGGCTTACGGCCGGAGTTAGGGCGATTTCTTCTCGAACCGGTTATGGACCTCGGCCGCGTTGGTTTCTGAGAGGTTCACCGTGTTGGTTTTGCCTGCCGCCAACTCGACCTCCAGTAGCCAGTAGGCCACAGCATAGCGGCTTTTGTATTGGCCATAGAGGGCATATTTGCCCGGGGAAGTGTTGGAAAAGGTGAAGGATCCGTTGGTGGCGGTTTTGGTTCGGGCGGTCGCGGCGTTGGCGGCGGCCTGGCTCATGGCTTTGAGATCCAGATTTTTATATCCGTCGGCAAAATCGATCTGCACTCCAACCGGCTCTTCTTCCCCGTTGGCGTTACGCTTGATGGCCAGACCCTCCGTTCGCCAGGTCTCCATTCGGAGGCGGCGGATTTCCGGAATCAGGGAAGTGGGGGCAAGAACCAGATCCATGCCACCAAGGTTTTGCGGGGAAGTGGCATTCTTTAATTGAATGGTGGCCATGCCTGTTAGGGCGGCTGGCTCCGCCGCCATAGCAACCCAAGGCATCAGGAAACCGAGAAGAAGCTGGGCGGTCAGCTTGCCAAAGGAGCGGAGTGGTTGAAACTTAGAGGGATGAGGTCTCATGACGCCCTAATTTACGCCCATGATGGGCGGGGGAAAAGTTCTCCGTGAAAGAGGCTTCCTACCGTCCTTTGGCCCGGTTGTTGGCGGGCTACTCGACGCGTTTGCGTCGAGGGGACCGGGTTTGGATCGATGCCGCCGAAATTCCGGAGGACTTCGTCATTGAGCTGATCCGGGCGGTCCGGGAGCGGGGGGCCGAACCTTTTGTCCACCTGCATACCGGCCGAATTTCCCGGGAGTTGGGCCGCGGAGCTACGGAGGCGGGATTAAAGTTCTCCTTGAAACATGACTTGGCCCGCATGGAGGCCATGCAGGCCTATATCGGCTTACGGGGAGCCCAAAACAGTTTTGAATCGAGCGATGTTCCGATGCCGCAACAAAGGCTGGCGGGCAAAATCATGAGGCCTTTTTCCGATCGCCGCATCAATCACACCCGCTGGGTGGTCTTGCGCTGGCCCAGCCCTTCCATGGCCCAAGCTGCCGGGATGAGCACGGAGGCCTTCGAGGAACTTTTTTTTCAAGTCTGCACCCTCGATTACCGCAAGATGGCCAATGCGGTGAAACCGCTGGTGAACCGGATGCGCAGGACCGATCGGGTCCACATTACGGGCCCGGGCACGGATCTGCGTTTTTCGATCCAAGGGATCGGCGTGATTCCCTGCGTGGGGGAGCGGAATATTCCCGACGGCGAGGTGTTTACCGCTCCGGTCCGGGAGAGTGTGGAGGGGCAGGTCACCTTCAATGCCCCGGCGATTTATCGGGGAATTCCCTTCGATAATGTCCGGTTGCGATTTTCCAAGGGGCGGATCATCGAGGCCAAGGCCGGCGACAAGAGCCGCCAACTGGAGGAGATTTTCGCGAGCGACGAGGGGGCGCGGTACGTGGGAGAATTTTCCCTGGGACTCAACCCGCGTCTGACCCGGCCCATTCGGGACATCCTCTTTGATGAAAAGATCGCCGGATCCTTTCACTTTACTCCTGGTCAGGCCTACGAGGTGGCGGACAATGGTAATCGCTCCCAGATCCATTGGGATCTGGTGAATCTGCAAGACCGGGCCCACGGCGGCGGGCGGATCTTTTTTGACGGCAAGCTGATCCGGGAGGATGGACGGTTTGTGACGAAGGAGCTTGCGGGTTTGAATCCGGAAAAACTGGGGAGGCTGTTGGCGTTATGAGTTTGCCTGAGGCCTTGGTTGAGTTGGCGGAGCAGGCGGGGGCCAAGGATTTGGTTCTTTGTCAAAAGGCGGTCCAAGAGGCCTCCCACGACCAAAGGTCCATGGTCAACGCCTTGTTGGAAACGGGTCAGGTGGATGAAAAGATTTTTGCCCAAAAACTGGGGGAGACGATCGGACTTCCGGTCTGGCCGGGGGAAATCCCGCCGATTCCCGCTCCGATGCGGGACAAGTTTCCTGCCCGGATCGCCCTGCGGCATCGCCTGCTTCCGGTTACGCCGGAGGAGGGTGGTCCGTTGCCCGTGCTCTGTTTCGACCCGTTCGATCATTTAGCCCGGCAGGCGCTGGCGGGGTTCTGGGAGGGGGAAACCCAATGGATGCTGGCTCCCCGCCGGGCGGTCTTGGATGGACTGCGTAGCGGTTACGGCGTGGGAGCAGAAACTTTCGATGAAATCCTAGAGGGTCGCGGGGACCTTCCGCCTCCCAGTGACCTCGAGCAGGAGACGACCATTCTCGACGGGGATGATTCCGAGGCCTCGGTCATCAAGTTTGTGAACCAGATCATCCGGGA
>Ga0214917_10004185_pt1 | contig 16228 bp, 5 predicted proteins | sample LL_1208_BB_MetaG_FD_177983 | JGI IMG/M metagenome (GOLD analysis project Ga0214917, IMG submission 177983) | Freshwater microbial communities from Lake Lanier, Atlanta, Georgia, United States - LL_1208_BB | ecosystem: Environmental > Aquatic > Freshwater > Lake | place: USA: Georgia | collected... | reverse complement strand
GCTTGGGGGTGAGAGGGGGCTGATTGGAGCCGGGAATCTGACCGGGAAACAACCGGGATTTTACCGGGAGGCCGACCGGGAATTGACCGGGAACGGAAAATAAATACCCCGAAAATGGGCAAAAAACCGCCCGAAATTCGGATGAAATTCTCCCAAAAACCATTGCCCTTACTTTAGGTCGATTCGCATACATCGCTTAATACTTCAGAGTAAATTTTAAGCTAGGAGCAGTTGAATTGGGCGGTTTTGAAAAAATTTTAAGTCGATGTGAGTAAATTAAAATCGTCATAAATTATCTAATAGAAACTTGTAATACCCGTAAAACCTTGGGTAGGTCCGCCGGCAGGGCGGGGATTCCTTCCGGGCATGCGCGAACCCCACGTCCCGTTTCCGTGGGACTCTCATAGAGGATGATCCCTTGTTTTCCTTGTGATTCCCGCAAACAATCGGCTCATGGGATCTTCCCTGCAGCAACCGCCTGTCCGGACCTCTTTTCCCAAGGCGGGAATGAACGGGTCCGGGAACACCGGCTGGAAAGCCCTGTTCAAAAGGACGATCGTGGTGGTGTTGGCCGTTTCGCTGGCCATCCATGTACTCCTGCTTCTTGCCTTCGGCAGTGTGGCGATCTTCAAGGGCAGCCTTCCCAAACTTCCCTTCGTCTCCCAGCAGATTGCCGACACGACGGTGGCGGAGGTGCCGGCTCCGCCCGCCGAGGAGGAACCGAAGCCCGTGGAGGAATCGACCACGGATCCCTTTGCGCAGGAAACCGCGGACTCCTCCCCCGCGGAGGATTCAGCCCCGGCTTTGGACATGCTCACGGTGGTGGACGGGGCGAAATGGGCCCCCACCATCCCCAAGAACACCCCGGTTTCCGAAACCGGGGTGATCGGCGGCACAGGCAAGGGGACCGGCCTGGGGGGAGGCCGAGGGGGCGGGGGAGGGGGAGGGGGCAAGCAGTTGTTCGGTGTTTCCATCCAGGCCCGCAAACTGGGTGTGATCGCGGATCTGTCCGGTTCGATGCAGCCCAACATTCCCAAGGTCATGGCGGAGATTTTTAAGAATTTTCCGGACGCTGACGTTGTTTTTGTGAACGGATGCGGAATGATGGATTGGGACATCGCCCTCAAAAAGTTTGAGGAAAAAAAAGCGGAGGAAGAAAAAACCGCCAAGGAGCAGAAGGAAAAATATACCGGCCCCAAAAGCATGCCCAGGCCGCAAGTGGTGAAATTCACCAGTGCCGAGGCGTCAGATTCGCCCCCAATTCGGGGCACGCGATCCTATGGAGGTTTCCGGAAGGATTATCCCGACTGGTACGAGAAATTGTCAGAACGTTCCAATACCTGGTTCGTCACCAGTTTTGCCAATTCCTATGCCACCGGCCTGGCTTTTGATCATCTGGCCCGACGGAAAGTCGAGGCCATCTACTGGTTTGCCGATTTTGCGGATCCCATCGAAGGAAAGGTCGCCGAGGACACCGCCCAGACAATCCAGGACAACAAGATTGAAGTCCTTTTGCATTCCACCCGAGGAATCGGCAAGGCGGGCGATTGGTCCAAAAAAGTGAACGCCAAGGTCATCTCCAAAAAGCTTTAACGTTCCTTTTTTTGGGAACGCAAAGATGTGCACGCACCCACGACAAGCCCGCCGGTTTTTTGGATTCCCTGGCATTCTTGTTTTCCTGAGGCCCCTAATCATTAGATATTTTGGGCTTGAGGGGAACCGCGGGCCGGCCGATATGACGCGTCGGAGCTACTTTTTGGACATCAGTCCCGCATGCCAGTGCCCCGGCGAGGAACGGCGATCGGAGCTCTATACGGAGGACGGCCTTCACCTCCACGCAGAGGGCTGCCGCCGGATGGCGGAACTCCTGTGGCCCGCGCTGGAGGCCCGCTGGAAAGGAAGGAGAACATGAACCTGTTCGCCCGCATGATCGGACACCGCTGGGCCGTCTGCGCCCTGCTTTTTTTTGCCACCACGATCAACTATATCGACCGGCAGATTCTCTCCCTCCTCAAGCCCATCCTCGACGACCAGCTCCACTGGACGAACGCCCAGTTCGGCATGATTAACTCCGCCTTCCAGGGCGCGTACGGGGTCAGTCTGCTGCTCTTCGGGTGGTTCATCGACAAGTATGGCACCAAGATTGGGTACGCTGTCTCGATCGGGGCGTGGAGTCTGGCGGCGATGGCCCACGCGCTGGTGAATACCGTGGGAGGATTCTTCTGGGCGCGGATCGCGCTGGGGCTGGGGGAGGGGGGCAATTTTCCGGCCGCTATCAAGGCCACGGCCCTCTGGTTCCCCAAAAAGGAAAGGGCGTTGGCCACCAGCCTTTTCAACTCCGGGGCCAACGTGGGGGCGATCATCGCACCGGCGATCGTCCCGTGGATGGCGCTGACCTTCGGTTGGCACTCCACCTTCCTGGCGGCGGGCTTGGTCGGCTTGGTCTGGCTGTTTTTTTGGATGCCTTGGTTTGATTCTCCGGATAACAAAAAGACCGTTTCCGCGGAGGAGCTGGCCCACATCCGTTCCGATGGAGAGGAGGGGAAATCGGTGAAAATTCCTTGGGGCAAGCTGCTGGGATACCGGGAGACCTGGGCCTTCATCCTGCCCAAGTTCATCACCGATCCTGTCTGGTGGTTTTTCCTGATCTGGTTGCCGGACTTTTTCAAGCAGACCCGGGGGCTCGACATCAAAAAGAGCTGGTTCCTGCTGGTGACCATCTACGCGATCGTCACGGTGCTGAGCATCGCCGGCGGTTGGGTGACCGGGCATTTGGCAAAAAGCGGTTGGACCGTGAACCGGGCCCGCAAGACCGGGATGTTCTTCTTCGCTTTATGTGTGGTGCCGATCCTGGCCGTGAACCAGTTGGGTGACTGGGGGGCGGTGCTGCTCATCGGCTTGGCCGGGGCGGCCCATCAGGCCTGGTCGGCCAACCTGTTCACCACGGTGTCCGACACTTTTCCCAAGGAAGCGGTGGCCTCCGTCACCGGCATCGGCGGGATGGCGGGAGCCATGGGGGGCATGCTTTTCCCGATCATCACGGGAGTGCTGCTCGACCACTTCAAGACACTGGGCAACGTCACCCTCGGCTACGGCTGGCTCTTCGGTTTCTGTGCGGGGGCTTATCTATTTTCCCTGCTGTTGCTTCAACTGCTCAATCCCACCCTCCGACCCCTTCAGTTGCGGCGAAACTGAGACCGGGGGTGGTGCATGGAGGGCCTGTTTTTTGCAGAAGTCTGCGCAGGAGTCTGGCCTGACCTCTTGGGTTAATAAACAAAACCATCCTCCCGCTGATCGCTTGGGCATGTGTCCTAGGCCTGGTCGGGGGCGTGCAGGCCAAATCGAGACTCAACAAGGGATTGAAGCCGGCTGTGGGCCGGATCGGCTTTGCTGCTTTGGGGATAAAAAAATCACCGTGAAACCCAAGGGGGCGGGGATACGCCGGGTTTCATGATTGCGGCCGATACCAAGATCACCATCAATGGCGAGGCCAAGATCTACGAGGACTTGAAAAAGGAATGAAAGGTCACGGTGGAGCCGAAGGTCGACGATCCCCTCCACCGTCGCCAGGGTGGCGTGGCCCAGGGCAATGCCGGGGAGGAAGCGTCGAAGGAGTGCTCCGGCTCCGCCTTCAGGCGGATGCGGCGACAAGGCGCAGGGTTTCCCCGCGGGTGAAGGCGCCCTCGGTGATGAGGTGTTTCACGTTGGCCGGGACGCCCTTTTCCCCGCGTTGGAGCATGGCGGTGAGCATCTCCACGGCATGGCGTCCAAGGAGGGCGCCGTCCTCGTAGATGCCACCCTGGCCCTGGTCGCTGGCGCAGAAGTTCACTGCGGCGAGTCCCATGTCCGCCGGCACGTGGAGGCCAGCGGCGGGCAGTTGCTGAAGGGCCAGGTTGGCCCAACCTCGGGTGGTTAGGATTACGTCCGGCTTGGCCTTTTTCACGGCAGCAAGGAAGTCACGGAAATCGGGCGAGGTAAGATGGATGGGATCTGAGGGGAGGAGTCCTACCTGTTGGAGGCCAACGTGGAAACCGGCCGACCAGGCGAAGGAGACGCGCTGGTCCGATTTTAGGGAAAGGAGGAGACGGGGCCGGCGGTAGCCGAGGCGGTGAAGCTCGCGCAGGAGTATCTGGATGGATCGGAAATGGTCGAGGGCCACGTTGTGTAGGGACGGGTGGGTGAGGGTGAACCCGAAGGAAACGACGCTGAACTCGTCCCAGTCCAGATTCAGAGTAGCGTTGGGCGCGGGTTGGGGAGGCAGAAGAAGGCCGCGGATGGAGCGGTTGCGGAGAACCTGGGAGGGGGATTTTTCGATGGCACTGACGCCCGGGAGCCAGATGGTGTCGAGGCCGTAACCGAGCTCGGCCGCGCGGGCTTTGGCGCCTTTGTAGTAGGCGGGAAAATGGGGATTTTCCTTCCAACCTTCCTCCTCGGGAAAGTTGGTAATCCAGGCGAGATTGGCGAGGAAGCCGATGGGTCGCTTGGAATTTTTATAGGCGGCAAGGGCGGAGAGGTGGGGATCAGGGACATATTTGAGGCGGGCGACCACCTTCAGGATCTTTTCCCGTGTTTTTTCCGGGATGCCGGGGTGGAATTTGAGAGCTCGTGATACGGTGGAGTGGTGAACCCCTGCCTCTTTGGCGACATCTGTCAGGGTGATGCGCTTCATTTCGGAAGGGAAAATAGACCCCAAAAAACTCAGTAGTGCACTCTTTTTCACATGCACCAATTTGCACTATAAATTCGATGAATATGGATAAAACCATCAGTTTCGATTTTCTAAAAAATACTCGAAACAGTAAAAATTTTTGTTTCTGTTAAGATGATCCCATCGTGAACCGACGCATTTGTTCTTTGTTTCTTTTCGCCGGCTTAATCATCTCCTGCGGCAAACCGTTAAAGGTGGGGTCACCGCCGGGGTCGAGCCCGGCGGGCATGGTTTGGATTCCAGGAGGGAAATTCATGATGGGCGGACCGAGCGTCGAGGTCTGCCGCGAGGTTTTGGCCGCCGCGGATCCGGACAAACCGTGCTGCAGCCTGCTGCAGGCGGGCTTCACCGATGCCCAACCGGCCCACGAGGTGGAGGTGGACGGTTTCTGGATGGACGAAACCGAGGTGACCAACGCCCAGTTTCAAAAATTTGTCGACGCCACTGGTTACGTCACCGTCGCGGAACGCAAACCGAAGAAGGAGGATTTTCCCGGAGCCCCGGAGGAGATGCTGGTGCCAGGGGCCGTCTGTTTCCGTGCTCCCGTTGAAGCGGTTTCCTTGGGCGATTTCCGGGCGTGGTGGAGTTATGTTCCCGGGGCCTGTTGGAAACATCCGACGGGACCAGGCTCGGACCTGAAGGGAAAAGAGAGCTATCCGGTCATCCACATGGCCTATGAGGATGCGGAGGCGTATGCCAAGTGGGCGGCAAAACGGCTGCCGACCGAGGCCGAGTGGGAGCGCGCGGCGAGAGGAGAAAAGGAGAGGGAGACGTATCCATGGGGCAACGAGTTTCGTCCGAAAGGAAAGTGGATGGCCAACACGTGGCAGGGGCGATTTCCAAACTCGGACACCGGTGAAGATGGTTGGAAAGGAATTGCACCGGTAAAACAGTATCCGCCGAATCCGTACGGGCTTTACGATCTTTCCGGAAACGTGTGGGAATGGTGTTCCGACTGGTATCGGTCCGACACCTATTCAGCGGATGCGAAAAAGGGGCTGATTCGAAACCCAAAAGGTCCAAGCGATGGACTGGATCCCGAAGAGCCCGGGGCAAAAAAGAGGGTCCATCGGGGTGGTTCGTTCCTCTGTTCCGACCAGTTCTGTGCCCGGTATATTTTAGGCACCAGGAGCAAAGGGGAGGTCAGTACCGGCACCAGCCACCTTGGCTTTCGGTGTGTGAAAGATTGAGCGGCAGTTAAGATTTTCACGCAAAGGACGCAACGTGCGACATGGTTGGTCTTTAAATAAATTTTCAGCGATTGGTGCCGGTATTTGGGCAGGGACGCATACCCTTTGGCATCCATGTCGGTCACCGATATTCAATCATTCGACCATATCCACGGACGGCTAGGGGTAGCCGTCCCTACCAATAAAAAAAAGAGTTGTTCGAAGTGTGTAAAACAATAAAGGAAAACATCTTACAAGTTAAAAAAGCACCAGCCAATTAGCGATAAACGGGTTAAATAAATATTCTAACGCAGAGGCAAAATTTTGGTCTAACTTCTCATTAGGAATCATTTGGTGAGAAGCCACTTAAGGAATCCTTGGAGGGATGCCGGTTGGGCTCCGTTCCGGAGCTTTCCGAGGATCTTCGGTTTTTATGAGCGCATGGGCGTTGGTGTAATCGCCTTCTGGATGGGTTTGAGCGGTGGATTTGCCGCCACTTACACCGTCAACAACGCGACCGACTTCAACAACCTGCCCCGTCTCAACGCCGGGGACGTGGTCACGCTGAATAGCGGCACCTACGGCGCGATCAACAAGACGCTGGAGAGCAGCATCTCGGACGATACGACGGCCAAAAATAACCCAGTCTTGGTTTATGCGGCGACTCCGGGCGGCGTTTTCATCGACACGCCGTCGAAGATTATTCTCTCCGGCCGCGGCATCACGCTGGCCGGCTTGGATTTCGGTCCCAACAGCGGAATCTTGGCGGGATCCTCCCGCATTCTCGAAACCGCCTCCGGGTCGCGGTACATGAAGTTTTCCAACATCCGGTTCAACGGCTGCGCGGCGGGAGCCACCTACGGCAACTGGATCTACCTGCAGGGTTTTTACCATGCCGTCGAGTTCTGCACGTTCCAGGAACGGCCGGATACCATTCCGGCGCCGATCATCAGCTTCATGCCGAATGTGAGCGAGGGCGGCGTATCCGTCCCGCGTCAGCACCGCGTCAGCTACTGTTACTTTGGGCCGCGCTATGTCGGCACCACCAACGGATTCGAGACGATACGCATCGGCGTCGGGGATGCGCAGACCTTCGACATGCAGACGACGATCGAGCGCAATCTTTTCTACCGCTCGATCTGGCGGACCAACCTGACTTCAGGGGGCGAGCCGGAAATCATCTCAAGCAAGTCGAAGAACAACAAAGTGCTCAACAACACCTTCCTGGAGAGTCAGGGCGGCATCTGCCTGCGGTCCGGTGACGGTGGCACGATCGATGGCAACTACATTTTCGGCGGGGGATACATCACCAATTCGACGAACATCGCTATGCGAACCGTGTTGGCCTCGCAGAACGGAATCCGCGTGATCGGCCAGAACCACGTGATCCGCAACAACTACGTCGAGAACGTCACGGGAACCGACATTCACGCCGCCCTCTGTCTCATGTCGGGCGAGTCCGACTACTACCAAGGAGATCCGGCGACGGGCGCGCCCAACTCCGGTTCCTACGCGCCGGCACACAACGCAAAGGTCTACAACAATACCTTCGTCAATTGCGGTGAGATCAGCCTGGGGTTCCTTTCCAACGATAGTTACACCAACAGCAGCGGAATTTATGTCGCGAAATCCCCGACCAATGTTCTTTTCTACAACAACGCGTGGCAGGGGAACGGCACGGCTACCGCGGTCATGGCCCGGGACACCACCAGCGTTTCAGGCTATACCCCGATCGTCCTCGGCGGGTCCGGTGCCAACTATGTGTACGAGACAAGCTCGTCCAAATACGGTTGGAATGCCGGTTTCTCGAACAGCACCTTCACCGCGGTGACCAATGCCGGGGTTTCGAGCAACTTCGACAACTACAAGATCCCCGTGACGGGCAGTCCTATTCTCGACAAGGCGACCAACACGCTTGTCGCGGCGTATGACGTGCGCGGACTCGCCCGGCCGACGAACAACCAGGACATCGGCTGCTTCGAGAAGGCGGTCGCCGGCAGCGGCTACAAACCCCTTCTTCGCACGAACGTGGGCACCTACTTTGACGGTGGCCCCGCGAATTCTTATCCGACTCCCGGTTCCGGCGACAGCGTACCCACGATCCTGACCACCTCCGTGCAGGGGGCCGCGATCAATGTGGCCTACTCACAAACCCTGCAGGCCAATGGCGGTGACGGGACGCTCACCTGGACTGTCAGTTCCGGGGTGCTACCCACTGGCCTGACCCTGCAGGGCGGGGGAGTCATCTCCGGCACGCCCACCGTCAGCGGAAGTTTTACTTTCACCGTTCGTGTGACGGACAGCGATCTCGTCGGCGCCGATTATGCGGAAAAAAGCTACACACTCCTTGTGAGTGCCAGCTCCAGCATCAAACTGACCATCAACACCAGCAAAGCCTACAGTTCCAGCGGAACCACGCCGGCCGAGTCTTACGACGGGAAAACGAGCACCCGCTGGAGCAGCAGCGTCTCCAGCAAGAATCCCAACACCAACGGGGAGGTGTATGGCAAGGACGTCACGGCGATCATTTACGATCTGGGAGAGAACAAGACGCTCACCTTCATGAAACTGAATTGGTATAACGGGGGCACCCGGACGGATAATTACCGCGTGGACAGCGCGACCAACACCAATGTCTGGGTCACCAACGCCTGGACCAGCACCAACTGGACGACGACCCTGAGCCGAACAACCTCCCAGCTGACCAACGGATACGAGACGGTCAACTTCAGCAATAACGCTTCGGGTCGCTACGTGCGTCTCGTTTCATGGGGGAATTCGACCAGCAACGGTTTTACCGGCATCAATGAAGTGGAGATCTACGGTTCGACCTATGTCGCGCCGGACACGCGGGCGTCGCAATCGATCATTTTCGGCGCGCTCGACTCGCCTTTGCAAAGCGATCCGCCGGTCGCGCTGGCGGCCTACTCTCTTTCTTCGAGCAACACCCTGACCGGTCTGCCCATCAGCTATGACAGCTCCGATCCCTCGGTCGCAACGGTCGACGGCAGCACACTTACGGTCACGGGATCCGGGTCGGCGTGGATCACCGCAAGCCAATCGGGCGACACCATTTACAAGGCCGCGCCCCAAGTGCAGCAACTGCTTACGGTCACCGCGGTCACTCCCGGCATTACCAGTCCCGGCACGGCGACCGCGGTGAGGGGATTGCCTTTCCGCTACCAGATCACGGCGGTGCGTTCGCCGACAAGCTACGGTGCGAGCAATCTGCCCGCCGGTCTGACCGTGGAGCCCATCAGTGGAAAGATCAGCGGCACGCCGACGGTCGCGGGTTCCTACAATGTCACCCTTACCGCCGACAATGCGGCCGGGACTGGCACCGGTCCGCTGAGTTTGAACGTGGTGGAGCCTTACGTTTTCGAAACGTTTGAGAGCTACACGAACGGCGTCGCGGTGCCCCTCGTCACGCCTTCCAGTACCGTGAGCGGTATCAAGGCTTCCGGCCAGATCACCAACGCGGCCGGAACTGGCGTCATCGGCGGCATCGGTGGGAAAACTGCCTGGTTCAATGATTCGGCCACAACCGCTTCAGCTCAGCTTGAATTCAGCGCCGGTGCTTCGGGGCAGAGCTACCTCGCAGCCAGCTTTGAGTTGCTGAACAACGCCACGCCCAGCGTCACCGGATCGATGCCTCTGGCTGTATCTTTCGCCGCTTGGAATACGACGAACACAACAATGGGGGGAAGCTCCAGCAACAGAATTGCTGCCTTGGAATTTAATCAGTTCGGTTCACTCACTACACCCGCCTGGTCGGTGAAGGGAGTCGCGACGAACGCCTTCACCTACGTCCTAACCAACAAGCAGACGGTTCATCTTTTTGCCAACGATCACGACACCAACACCATAAACTACGTCGGTCCTGATGGTAATGTCCGAACTTTGACCAACAACAGCATCGCGGTTTTTCTGAATACCAGCTTCATCGGCATGTATGGGTTCAACCCCACGGCCATGGACAAAAGCTCCAACATTATAACGGGCAATAACAACCTTGGCAGACTTTGCTTCAACACCACGTCCGGCAACACTGGCAACTGGCTCATCGACAATGTCGTTGTCTCGGACATGCCGACGGACGTGGCCATACCAGCGCCGGCAGTCCCGCTCATCACCAGTTCGACCAACGCCGTCGGCCAGGCAGGCGTCGCTTTCAGCTATCAAACGACGACCTCGGAGTTGGCCGACAGCTTCGTCTGCGACGGCGCCTTGCCCTCGAATGTCACTTTCAACACGACGAACGGCCTGATTTCCGGAAATCCCAACCAGAGCGGCGTTTTTCCTGTCACCATTTATGCGGTCAATGGCGCTGGTTCCGCATCACTGGACATCGTGTTGAATATCGCTGCGGCACCTGCGAACATCTTCACGGGTTCTGACCCGAGCCTGAACACTGACGGGAGCTGGAGCCTTGGCTCCGCGCCGAACGCGTCGACCAAAGGAGGTTCCTACACCGATCTGGTATTCTCCTCGAGCGCCACCAACCTCACCACCAGTTCCGGCAACATCAACGGTAAGTCCTGGAACGTGACCAACGGGTCAAACTACACGCTGAGTTCGGTCAGGACCGACATTCTCTCTGGCACCACTTATAAAATCGGGAACACGGGCGCGAACGACACAACCCCCTTCACCAATACGGTTACCGGAGTGGAGAACGAGATGGTCTTTTTGACCAACAACTCGGGCCTGACTCTGTCGCCCGCGAGTCCCAGCAACAATATCCCGGCCACGGTTCAGCTTCGAAACAGCGGGACTCTGCGCATCGAAACCGGTTCGACGCTGAATGTTTCGTGCAACATCCAACAGACCGCCAGCAGTTCCGCCTATGCCATCACCAAAAAAGGAGGAGGGAAACTGGCTCTCTCCGGATCCAACAGTTACACAGGGGCCACCACCGTGGAGCAGGGAACGTTGGCGTTGGGCGGAAGCGGATCTTCGGCCGTCACGGTTAAATCCAACGCGATCCTGGAAATCGCACTGACCAACCCCGGAACCGCCTCCGCAACAATCTCGGGAGCACCGCTCTCTCTCGAACCGGGATCCAAAGTCAGGATCGTCGGCACGCCCCTCTCCGGTTCCAACTACTCCCTTGTGTCGGCCACGGCGGTGACGAACAACGCGACGCTCGAAGCGGCGGTTTCCGGATTCCAACTCACAACCAGCGGCAATTCGCTTTTGCTCGTGCCGGCGGGCCTCAGCACTCCGGTGATCACATGGAGCAATCCTGCCGCGATCACCTACGGAACGCCGCTCTCCTCCGCACAACTCAATGCCACAAGCTCCGTGAGCGGAACCTACGTTTACAACCCGACAAACGGCGCGCTGCTCCCCGCCGGAACCAACTCCTTGCAGGTGGTCTTCTCCGCGAACGATACGAACAGCTACCTCTCGCCGGTGACGAACAACGTCAGTCTGGTCGTCAACAAGGCCACTCCCTCAATCAACACCGCGCCGACCGCCACCGCGATCGTTTACGGACAAACTTTGGCCGATTCGCTTCTTTCCGGCGGGAGCGCGAGCGTGGCTGGCACGTTCGCCTTCACCACACCGGGCACCGCTCCGGGTGCCGGGACCGCCAGCCAGCCGGTGACTTTCACGCCCGCGGACACGGCCAACTACAACACGGTCACGACCAATGTCAGCGTGACGGCCAACCAGGCCACCCCGACGATTACGTGGGGCACTCCGGCTCCGATCGCGTTCGGAACCGCTTTATCCGCCACGCAACTCAACGCCACGAGCAGCGTGGCAGGGACATTCGTTTACGATCCGACAAACGGCACTGTGTTGCCCGCGGGCACCAACACCCTGACCGCGGTCTTCACCGCAAGCGACACGGTGAATTACCTCTCTCCGTTGACCAACACCGTGAGTCTCGTGGTCAGCGCCGCGCCGGTTTCGAGCAACGCCAACCTCGCCAACCTCGTCCTCAGTTCAGGCTCGCTCAGCCCGGTCTTCAACAGCAACACGACAAGTTACACGGCGACCGTGAGCAACCAACTCGGCCTGCGCGTCACCCCGTTTCTTTCCCAAAGCAACGCGACGGTGAAGGTGAACGGGACCAGCGTCGTTTCCGGAGCGGCAAGCGGCAGCATCAAGCTGCTGCCGGGCACCAACACAATCACCAATGTGGTGACCGCGCAGGACGGCACGACGTCCAAGACTTACACCATCTCGGTGGTGCAGAACGACGAGTTCGACGCGCTGCGCGCGAAGTGGCAGTCCACACTCATCTCCAACGGACTCGCCGCCTCCAGCGTCTCGAGCATCGGCAGCAAAGCCTACGGTTTCTGGAAGACCAATGTCGCGGCACTCGACACCAACGCGACTTCCGGGAGCCCGGGGCTTTGGAGCGATCTGCCCATGAACACGGGCGATGCCACCGCGTCGGGCAACATGGTCACGACTTTCTCGCGTCTCTACAAAATGGCGCAGGCCTACGTCACACCGAACTGCGTTGTCGTCACCAACTCGGTGACCAACACATTGACCGGTAACCCGGAACTCGCCTCTGCCATTGTCAAGGGCATGGATTGGATGACGGCGAACGTCTATACGACGAACGGCACTTCCTACGGCAACTGGTTCGACTGGGAGGTGCAGGGGGCGCAATACTTCGCCGACACGCAGACGCTGGTTTATCCGCAGCTCTCCGAAGCGCAAATCCGGAAGTATGCCGACGCGATCGACAACTACGGTCCGAACAGCGTCAACATGCAGGATTATTTCCGCTGGGGCGCGTTGACCGGGGCAAACACGACAAGCGTGGCCTTGGTCGCCACGGTGAACGGGATTGTTTCCAAAGACGCCGCGAAGATCGCCGAGATCAACGCGCCGCAGGGCGTCCCGAAGGTGTTCCCTCTCGTCATTGACGGGGACGGTTTCTACGCGGACGGATCCTACATTTTCCACGGCAACGTTCCTTACAACGGCCACTACGGCATGGTCATGCTCGAGGGAGTCGTGACGCTGGCCACGCTGCTTGACGGCAGCACTTGGACGATTTACGACCCGGTCAAGTTCCCGAACGTCTATACTTGGATCACCAAAGGCTTCCAGCCCTTCTTCTACCGCGGGGCGTTCATGGACTGCGTGCGCGGACGATCGGTCGGAACTTCCGGGGAGACCGGACCGGATGTGGGCGCGGAACTTCTCGGTTACATCCAAAAAGTGGCGCAGTTCACGACCACACCGACCCATCTTGCCGCATCCTACAGTTCCTTTGTCGCCAACCCGCACCCGGCGACCGGCCAATACCAATTTCCGAATATGGATCGCGCCGTGGCCCACCGGACAAACTTCTCCTTCGCCGTCAGCATGTCCTCGACGCGGGTGAACAACTACGAGGACCTCTTCGGCGACGCGAACACCAAGGGCTACTTCCAGGGCGATGGCATGACCTATCTTTATGTCGGAAACACGGAGACGCAGTTCACCAACGGCTACTGGCCCTCGGTGGACATTTACCACCTGACCGGAACAACAACCGAACAGGGTACGATCTCCACCCCTTCCGCCACGGATCAGCATTTTGTCGGCGGAGCGGATGTGACGGATGGTAACGGTGTTGCGACTTACGGAGTTGCGGCGTTCTCGCTGCATCCGGTCCTCAAGAGCGGCACCTCGAGCCTCTTCGGCAAAAAATCATGGTTCATGCTTGAGAATGAGGTGGTTTGTCTGGGGGCGGGCATCACTGCCGGAAGCGCCAATGAAATCCACACCACCGTGGAAAACCGCGCGATGGGCACGGCGACGAACACCGCGACGCTCTGGGTCAACGGCGCAGCGACGACGCGCACGCTCGCTTCTGCCGGCATTCTCGCCAATGTGACCAACTGCGCGATCGAGGGCGTGGCGGGATACCATTTCTACGGTAATCCCGGAAATCTGCAGGTGGCATTCGAACAAAATTCCGGCACGTGGGGCGCGATCCACCCCGGCGATTCCGACACCGCCACTTACACGAACAACTATCTCAAGCTCTACTACAGGCACGGCGTTCGTCCGACCAATTCCGCCTACGCCTACGCCATCCTGCCCAAGATGAGTCCGTCCGGTGTCGCAGCCTACAGCCGGAATCCGCAGACAGTCGTCGTTTCGAACAACGCGTCCGTACAGGCGGTCAAGAACGCCACGCTGGGCGTGGTGGCGGCGAATTTCTGGGGCGTCACCGGCGGAACGGCGGATCTCATCAGCGCGAACAGAGCCTGCTCGATCATCGCGCGCGAGACAGCCGTCGGAATTTCCGTCGGTGTCTCCGATCCTTCGCAAACTTTGAGCGGCTCCAACGGCGTGATCACCGTCAATCTGAACCGCGCGGCGACGGGAACCTTGACCTTGGATCCGGGCATCACCGTGGTGGGAACAAACCCCATCCAGATCCAGGCGAATGTTTCCGGGCTGAAGGGCGCGACGCTGCACGCCTCGTTCTCCCTGGAAGCAGCACCGGTCATCACCGGGAATTTCAGCGCGGTGGCCAAGACAGGCAAACCGTTCAGCTACCAAATCACCTCGGATACCTCGGGCGCGACCTATGCCGCCACCGGCCTCCCCGCGGGACTCAGCGTGGACAGCTCCGGTTCGATCAGCGGAAAGCCGGGCGAAGTCGGCACGTTCACCGTGACCTTGAGCGCAACAAACGCGGCGAATCGCACCGGATACGCAACCCTGACCATCCAAGTCGCAGCCAATCTTGCCGATGTTTCCTACACCTTCGATGCCACCTCGACATGGGTTTGTCCGGCCAATGTCAGCGCGTTGCAGGTCGAAGCCTGGGGCGCGGGCGGAGCGGGTGGGAGCGCTTCGCGAACCGGAGGCTCCGGCACGGTGCAGTATGGCGGCGGAGGTGCCGGAGGCGCCTATGCCAGGGCCACCAATCTTCTCGTGGTTCCCGGTAACACCTATTACATCAATGTCGGGACATGTGCGTCCAACGCCGCTTCGGTTGCGTCGAATTCCGTGGCCGGCGGGGACTCTTGGTTCAATTCCTCCAACGCACCATCCGGCGTGATTTTGGCCAAAGGCGGCGCCGGCGGAAACAGCGCGGTTGGAAATACCACGGCGACAGCTTACGCCACAGCCGGTGCGGGAACCACCAATGGAAGCATCGGCAACGTGCTCTATGCGGGCGGCAGCGGCGCAAACGGTCTCAGCGGTTTCGCGGGCGGCGGCGGGAGCGGCGCGGGAAGCACGGCCCACGGGGTGACGGCCACCACCAATGTTGGTGCGGTAAGTTCAGCAGGCGGCGGAACGGGAGGCACCGGTGTCACCTCGGGTTCGTTACCGGGGGGAAGTGGAGCGGCACCGGGAGGTGGTGGTGCCGGAGCCCGAAACTCCTCGGGAACAGTCAGTTTGGGCGGGGCGGGTGGGGCGGGGCGGATCATCCTCACCGTCAAGTCCACCGCGAAGGCGGCGCAGGTGATCACTTTTGGTTTGGATTCGGCAACAGCCACAGTGGGGGATGGACCCAGGACATTGATCGCGACATCTTCCTCCGGGCTGAGGGTGACCTTGGTCAGTTCGAATGCCAATGTGGCGACCATCACCAGCGAAAATACGCTCAACATCGTGGGAGCGGGAACGACCACGATCATTGCCACCCAAGCGGGTAACGATGACTACGATGAAGCCGTGCCGGTGATCGTGAGTTTGTCTGTCAGTGCACCCTCTGGACCGAGTTTCAAAAGTGTCTTTGGGGAAGGCGTCAATCCGACCAATGTGGGATCGGACGGTCTGGCTTACCTGTTGAAGTACGCCTTGGGAGGTACAAACACCAACGACAAAGTCACCCTGCCGTCGGCTTCCCGGAGCGGAACCACGCTGACGATGACGGCCATCGTGCGGACGAATGACACCAATCTCACAATTGTCGGGCAAAGTGTCACCGATCTCACGGGAGCCTGGGCGAATCTTTCTTCGAATCCTTATGGCGTGCCCTCGAGCAACTCCACCAACGTGCCTGCCGGGTGCCAGCGGCGGGAGTTCACGGTGAACGGAGGGATGAACACCCGGACGTTCCTGAGGCTGAAAGTGACCCAACCGTAGGCGCCTGGACAAGATCTCACGCGAAGGACGCGACGTTCGAGACGATGTTTTAAAAACCAATCATGCCTTGGCGTCCGTGGCGTGAGGGAGATTTTGCGCAAAGTCCACAAAGCACGCGACGGTTTACTTAGGTGAAAAATCCCCGCGTCCTTGGCGTCCGTGGCGTGAGGGAGATTTTGCGCAAAAGTCCACAAAGCACGCGACGGTTTACTTAGGTGAAAAATCCCCGCGTCCTTGGCGTCCTTGGCGTGACAAAAAAGTTCGTGTGATTAATTCCGTTTCGGGC
>Ga0214917_10004184_pt1 | contig 16230 bp, 14 predicted proteins | sample LL_1208_BB_MetaG_FD_177983 | JGI IMG/M metagenome (GOLD analysis project Ga0214917, IMG submission 177983) | Freshwater microbial communities from Lake Lanier, Atlanta, Georgia, United States - LL_1208_BB | ecosystem: Environmental > Aquatic > Freshwater > Lake | place: USA: Georgia | collected... | reverse complement strand
ACGAAACTGTACTATTAATTTATCCGAAAAATTAGAATCATTGGGGATTGAAAATAAATGTGAAAAAATCAATGACCATATTTCAGAATTACTAGGTTACAAAGGGGTTATATGTATTCCACATTCATGGTCATCTATTGTATTTTTTGAGAAGATGCAATTAGGAGTAGTAATATTTATACCAAGTGAACGTTTTTTAATTGAACTTTTTAGAAAAGGAGAATATTGGTTCGAACAACCGTTTACTATTGAACATCCTGAATTATTACAAGTATCAGAATGGTATACGAATGAACATAAAAATTTGATGGTATATTTTGATTCATGGAATGATTTGAAATTGAAAATAAAAAATACAAATTATCAAGAAAAAACAAAGCTGATGTTGAATTATGCTAGAATGCATGAAAAAGAAACATTAGAACGATGGAATCATATTATAAATGATTATTCTAGAACTGTTCAAACGAAACCAAAATTCCAACATTCTAGTATACATGATTTACTCAGTCCGTTTAAAACCGCCGACACAACTATAAATCAAACTACTACCGCACCAACTACCACACCAACTACCACACCAACTACCGAAACTAATAATAAAGTAGCTATAATTTTGACATCTACTATAAATTGTCAATCTAAAATACTAGAACGTATGCCAGGAGGACAACATAATCCAAAGGAACGTGCAGATATTTATGCTAAATCCATTAAAAAATGGTTATATGAAACATGTCTTCCTATCATCGTTGTTGAAAATTCTGGATATGAATTTCCCGAATTAGAATTTGAAAAAGAAATGTTCAAACACCGGTTTGAAATGGTTTTATTTAATGAAACTACTTTACAAGAAGCTGCTTATTTGAAGGATAATTATTCGAAGGGAACGCATGAAGTTTTTTCAATTTACTATGCAAAACGCCAATCGAAATTAATTTCGCAATCTGCATGTAATTTTATTATTAAAGTTACAGGTAGATTTTTTATTCCAGAATTTGAAAAATATTTGAAAAATCACGATTTATCAAAAATGAAAGCGCTTCGTCAAAGTAATGGATTAAGCAGCCATATTGTTGGAAGTCATATTGACCAATTCAATTTTATTTTTAATAAACGATGTTTTTATAGAGAAGAGTATGCTAAATATGAAAATGATTATATTGAAATTTTATACAAAGATAAAATCGATAGTTTAGAAAAAAATGTCCTAAATTGTCCTGTTTTTGAAATCGAGGCAACGCTAGATGGTAAAAATGAAACAATAACATCTTTATAGATTTTCTATGGTTTCCATATATTTTTTTACTTCTATACTAATATCAAATTGAGATATTCCATATTCGCGAATGGTTTTTCGTTGTGAACCTGATATTTGTTTATTTTCAATTAATTTTTGTTTTACATATTCTAAATCATCTATTTTATTATCTTCTATGATGGTAATAAAAACCAATGTTTTATCTAAATTCTCTGCGGATGATTTGTTCACTACTATTCCTAAACCGGCTATTAACGCTTCTTTCACTACAAGAGGGTCCGCTTCACCTTCACTTAGTAGCAGTAAATTAGTATAATCAGTTAAATGTTTGTGTATTTGATTTCTTGACCATTCGCCTAAATAATTTGGCATCCAAGTTTTGAAAATTGGGTCGGCATTATTTCCGACAAAATCAATACTTTCTATATTCTGGAATTTGGATTGGTTTTTTCGGGGTGTTATTTTTCCTAAATAAATTGTTTTGTCTAATTTTGGAAAAAGAGAAAAATGAAAACGAGAACTATTTATTCCATTTTTTATTTTACGAATGTATGACGGATTTGCTCCGTATAATAAAAATGCATTTACATCTTTATCTGCTAAAACAAAATTATAAAACTGGTCTTGGTTTGTTAAAAATGAAAAAATGCGATTATATCCATCATTTGCATGTTTATTTATTTGGTCAATATATGGATAATGACTTGTAATTGCGATTTTAGGACATTTCAAATGGTGTAAAATGCTATAAAATACATCATAATGTAAATGCACAAAATCAAATTTTCCATTGTTAATAGTATTTACAATTTCAAGCATATTTTTCGTATTTATAATAGTAACATCATGTCCTAATTTGTATAATTCGTTGTAATAATCCCATATTAATATTTCTACTGCGCCCCAACCTGGTGGTGGTATTGGCATAATACCTGGACCGATTAATGCGATTTTCATATATAATATATTTTACTAGATACATGTATTTATTTACATTCAAATAAAATATATTTAGCAATTTTATAATGGATAATATTGAAAAAGTCGAAAGAGTAAATATTGTAAAAAAAATTCAAGATTTTGCATCTAACCAGGATAATAATCAAAAAATCAATGTAGCCATTTCAGTTGCATTAGAACTATATAGGGTTCTTGTATCATCTTTATTGATATTATTTGTTCCACAGGATTGTGATGGACATTTATGCACATTGACTGAAAATATGGAAACAAATTCTCAAATATACACTACTGGGTTGTTTTTTAATTTCGCAACCATGTTTGTCTTTCTAGTGATGTATACATTGGAAGTGAAGCGCGAAAATCGTTTAATCACATATCTTGATGTAAATAAATCAACCCCATGTGATAATGCATCCGTTGGAGAAGTGTTGCAAAAGTTACCAAGTGAAAAACAAAATAGTATATTAGTATTGGATATGTATTATCAAAAAGCGGCATATGTTGCAATGGTTAGTTTTGTAATAAATTCTATTATAAGTGGTATTGTTGTATATCAATATTCGTTAGGAAACCAAACAACTACAACCATCATCACAAATATATTATTCATGGTTTCTAAATTGAGTGATGTATATTTGACAGTAAATACGGAAAAAAATGTTTTTTATTCTGCATATTTGAAGGGAAAAATACAATATAATGATGTTGACCCTGATAAAATACGTGTGATAGAACTTGTCGAATTTGGTGATATTGAATCGCCCAAAGAGCCCGGGGACCCGGTAATTGAAGGCCCGGTAATTGAAGGCCCGGTAGTTGAAGAAATACGAGTAGAAACCGAATCTACATAATTGCAAAGGTGAAAAAATATTTTTATTATTGAAAAACAATAAAAATATTTATTTGTTTTGTTTTGCTAGAAAATCAAGATAATCTTTTGGATGTCCGTTAAAAGCACCGCTATTTTCCTTTGAATCTTTGTGTTTTTTTAAAAAATCAATGTATGCATCTGAATGATTAACAGTTTCGCCAAATGATTCTGGCAATTGACTGCGAATATGTGGAGGCAAATCATTTAAACCATTTCCTTTTGGCATAGGTTGTTCTACTGGTTGTTCTAATGGTTGTTTTTTGTCATTTTCTTGAATAGTATATTCAATGCCGTCGTTATTTTGGGATGACATTTGTATATAGATATATATTGTTGTTTTTTATATTATTTTTACTAAAATTTATAAACAGGTTTCAATATATTTTTCAATAATTTTACCCCATGCAAAATTATCCATAGCATACTCATGTATTTCTTGGCGCATTTTTATACTGACCAATCTATTTTCAACAATTTTGCGATATACAAATTGTAAATCATTCAACATATCATTTGGTATAACCGTTATAAACGGTTTTGTTAAATCTAAATTTGCGCAGGCACATTCACTTACTACTACTCCCAATCCTGCTATCAACCCCTCTTTCACGACAAGAGGGTCGGCTTCGCCCTCTGATAACAATACCAAATTCCCGTAATTTGTAAGATTCTTGTACAAAGTTTGTTTATCCCATTCTCCCATATAATTGGGACGATTTACATCAAAATCCGAATCCTGATAATTACCAACAAAATCAATTCCAGATAACGTTTGATATTTATATTGACCTTTACGTTTTTCGATTTTTGCGATGTATACGCTTTTATTCAGTAGCGTTGGATTCGTTGTAAAATCAAACAAATCTTCACGCGCGCCATTACATATAACATTGATTGTTTTATTAAATCCACATTTTTTATATACATCTTTTATCTGATTGCTTATTACATTTAAAGTCACTACATTTTGATATTCAATTACTTTTTTGAAAAAATTATTGTAGTAATATGAATATTGCGTGGCAAACCGCGGGTGTGTAATATACGCATAATGACTCGTATATAAAATGCGGCGACAATTCAAATAAGGTGCTATTACAATATAGTCATCGTACATAATATGTACTACATCCGGCATAGTATTATTACACAGCGTGATAACTTGCTGTAAATTTGCCTGATTTATTATAGTAGATTTAATTCCACGTTTAATCAAATTTTCATGATAATCCCAAATTACCGCCTCGACTGCACCCCAGCCCTTTGGTGGAATCGGTTTTACACCTGGACCTATTAAATAAACATGTACCATATTGTATTAGGGTATTGTATATACGTGTATATATCTGTATATATCTATATATTTTATTATAAAATGTTTTGATACGTGAAAGAAAAGAAAAATAAACTATATAAAAATATGACAAATAAGTATTCATTATGACAACAATCGTTACATCCTATTTTCAATTGAATCAATCAAAAGCATCCCATTTACAATATGTCGAATGGATGAAAAATATGTTAATGATTAATAACCCAATGGTTATTTTTTGCGATGAAAAATCAGAAGAAACTATTTATATGTTGCGTTCTGGAAAACATGATAAAACGCGTATTATTGTTACCAATTTCAAAGAATTTTATTCATATAAATATGCAAATCATTTTTTACAACATTACAAAATGGATAAAGAACAACATGTCGGACATAATATGTTTTTGTATATGATATGGAGTGAAAAATCCAATTTCATGAAAAGGGCAATCGAATTGGACCCTTTTAATACAGATTATTTTTTATGGGTTGATATTGGGTGTTTCCGAAGGCCCAACAAAGAATACATCAATTGGCCAAATGCCAAAAAAATTGATAGTCTGGATAAAACCAAGGTGCTACTTTTATTAGTTCAATCATTTACACAAGAAGAGTGGAATTGTAATAGCAAAGAAACTCTTCCTTTATTTCAATTTGCAAATCGTATTGGTGGTACAATGTTTGGTGGCGGAAAAGACGTTATATTGAACTGGCATAAAAAATACTACGAAATGCTGGAATATTTCATATCCATCAACCGCTTCATTGGCAAAGACCAAAGTATAATGAATTCCGTTTATTTATTGAATAAAGATATGTGTGAATTAGTGAATTGGCAACCAGGTTGTCCCGACCCATGGTTTTACTTACAAGAATATTTACGTTGAAAAATATAAATATAAATAATAATAATATTATTATGAATATTATTATTCCGTTGGGTGGGAAAGGAGAACGTTTTGCAAAAGAGGGCTACCTGAAACCGAAAGCATTAATTGATGTATTTGACAAAACAATGATTGAAACGGTTATTGATAATTTAAACATACAAAAAGAAGACAATTTGTTTATAATATATAATCCATATTTAGACGAAAATGATTTTGGGTTCTCGTCATATATAAAATCAAAATATCCTGCGGTTCATTTAATTAAATTGGAAAATGATACGAAAGGTGCAGCAGAAACCGTTTATTTAGGAATTGAATCTATTTTCAAAAATTCTTTTTTTACAGATGATATATTTTTAAATAAAACGATTTTACTTGATTGTGATACATTTTATACAGAAGATATATTGACTATTTTTCGAAATTCAGCCGATAACATGGTTTTTTATACTAAAAAATACAATGAACCTCCTATATATTCATATATAACTCTGGACGGAGAAACAAATGCTATCACCAATATTGCAGAAAAACAAAAAATTTCTATTAATGCAAACACTGGGGCATATGCATTTACATGCATGTCATTATTATACAAATATTGTAAAATAATTCTGGATGAAAAACTATTTTTTAATAATGAACCGTATACATCATGTGTAATTTCTAAAATGTTGGAAAATGCGCATAAATTTGTAGGAGCAAAATTGAATGAAAAATGTGTTTTTTCACTAGGAACACCAATTGAATTAAAAAAGTATATAGAAAACACACATGGATTTCTATTTGATTTAGATGGAACATTAGTTATTACTGACGATATTTATTACGATACGTGGAAAGAATTATTAGATGGTTATAATATTACACTAACACATGAACTATTCAAAAAATACATACAAGGAAATAATGATAAATATGTGGCGAAAACATTACTATCTAATATCAATATCCATTTAGAAGAATTATCTAATAAAAAAGATTGTATTTTTCTACAAAATATAGATAAGATTCAAGTTATCGATGGTGTTCTCCAATTCATTAAAAAAATACACATGATGGGACATAAAATTTGTATTGTAACGAATTGTAATAGGATTGTAGCTGAACAAATTACAAAACATATTGGTATTTATGAATACATTCACTATATTATAGCAAACGGTGAAACTGAATATGCCAAACCAAGCCCGATGCCTTATTTATACGCAATGCAAAAGATTAATATGGAATCATCAAAATGTTTTATATTTGAAGATTCAAAATCTGGTTTATTAAGCGCTAAATCATCTAATCCAAAATGTTTGGTTGGTATTGATACAATATATACGAATTATGAACTCGAAAATACGGGCGTAAACTTATGTATATCTAACTATAATAGTATTGATATCAATGATTTGTTCTCGTATAACAATGAAGAAATTGATAATATCAAAAAATGTATAAAAGAATCTCTTCCATTTGATGTGAACGATATCATTATTGTTAATGACAAGTTAAAAGGAGGATTTATTGCAGATGTAAATCAAGTGCGAATTATCAAAATGAATGGAGAAGTTACTAATGCGGTTTTAAAAATCGAGAACAATCATATTTCCGACTTATCTAAAATGGCAAATGCGTTGCAATTATATGAAAGAGAATATTATTTTTATGACAGAATTTCACCCCATGTAAACATCAAAATTCCTAAATATATTTCTTTGGTCAAAAATGAAAATTATAGAAATATTGGGGTTTTATTGGAAAATTTGTTTTTGCAAGGAAATTACAAAGTAAATTTGAATTTAAACAATGAAAAAATAGAAATTTCCCTAAATATTATTGAACAAATGGCTAAATTTCATACAAAATTTTGGAATAAAAAATTAAAAAATATGTTTCCAGAATTAAAAATGTCTACGGATTCTATTTTTTGTCCTGCTTGGTACAATTTTATTTATGAAAGATGGCCATTATTTAAACAAAAATGGGAAAAAATATTAACAAGTTCTCAAATGGAAAAAGGCGAAACTATTATAAATGAATTCAATGAAATACAACAACGTTTATCAGTTGGAAACACAACAATTATTCATGGCGACATTAAATCTCCTAATATTTTTTATGACGCGGATAATAATTATGCACCTTGTTTCATTGATTGGCAACATATTGCTATTGGAAAAGGTGTTCAAGATTTGATATTCTTTTTAATAGAAAGTTTTGATATAGAAAAAATGCCCATTCTATTTCCATTATTCAAAAGTTATTATTATACAAAATTAATGGAAAATGGTGTTTCCTATTCATATTCTGAATACGAACGCGATTTGAAAGATGCATTATATTATGTCCCATTTTTTACGGCGGTTTGGTTTGGCACAGTTCATTATGATGATTTAATTGATAAAAATTTTCCCTATTTTTTTATTCAAAAATTGTTCTATATGTATTCACTTGCTTAAAAAATTGAATTATAATATTGTTATTGCATAGATATTATAATTATTGTGCAATATATACAATGGTAAAACTTTGCAACACTCCTTATCCAACTGAATCTAAATATGATGAATATTTCACGTTATATCCATATCCACTTAGTGATTTTCAAAAATATGCAATCGAAGCAATTGTAGAAGGTCATCATGTATTGGTTACTGCACACACGGGGTCGGGTAAAACTTTACCTGCCGAATTTGCGATTAATCATTTTATTAAAACCGGAAAAAAAGTGATTTATACTAGTCCTATCAAAGCTTTATCGAATCAAAAATATTATGAATTTACACAAAAGTATCCACATATTTCATTTGGGTTGTTCACCGGTGATATCAAAACAAACCCGGATGCGGATGTACTTATCATGACTACGGAAATCTTGATGAACTCATTATTTACTGAAAATACTGCGACCAGTTTGCAATTTCAAATAAATATTCACGAAGATTTGGCATGCGTTATATTTGACGAAGTGCATTATATTAATGACGAACATCGCGGCCAAGTTTGGGAAAAATGTATATTGATGCTACCGCAACATATACAAATGGTTATGTTATCGGCTACGATTGATGCCCCTGCCAGGTTCGCCACATGGTGCCAGCGCGGATATACAGATAAAGAAGTATATTTAGCATCCACCAACCATCGAGTGGTTCCTCTTTCACATTACGGTTTCTTGACAACCAATGAATCATTTTTGAAAGGAATAAAAGACAAAGAAATTCAAAAACAAATACGTGATAGTACCAATAAACTCATATTATTACAAAATGAACATGGAAAGTTCAACGATGCGGGTGTATTGGAAATGAAAAAAACAATAAAAGAGTTTGATGATAGAAAAGCGATTCATAAAAGAAAAATGGTATTGAATAATTTAGCACTATTTCTGCGAGATAGAGATATGTTACCAGCAATAGCTTTCGTATTTTCCAGAAAACATGTTGAATTATCTGCCAAAGAAATTACAGTTCCTTTATTAGAAGATGATAGCAAAGTGTCTTATATTGTACGCCGCGAATGCGAACAAATTATACGTAAATTACCGAATTTTCATGAGTATTTAGAATTACCGGAATATAATGATTTAGTCGAATTATTAGAAAAAGGTATCGGTATCCATCATTCTGGAATGATACCAATATTGCGCGAAATAGTTGAAATAATGATTTCTAAGAAATATATAAAAATATTGTTTGCTACCGAATCTTTTGCAATTGGGTTAGATTGTCCAATCAAAACTGCTATATTTACAGGATTAATGAAGTTTGATGGTTGCAATGAACGATACTTATTATCGCATGAATATACTCAAATGGCAGGTAGAGCGGGACGACGAGGTATTGATACTATCGGCCATGTAGTTCACTGCAATAATTTATTTGATTTGCCTATTATGACAGAATATAAAAACATTCTTTGTGGAACGCCGCAAAAATTAGTGTCAAAGTTCCGTATATCATACAGTCTAATTCTCAATCTTTTGAAAAGTAGCGGCGAAAAGGCAAACTTCGTTACGTTTGCAAGTAAAAGTATGGTATATGATGAATTACAAACTGAAATTGAAAACAGTCAAAAACGTATTGATGAATTAGTTGATAAAATGAATAAAAAAAAGGTTGTAATGGATACACTTAAAACACCAAATGAAGTATGTCGTAATTATTTGGAGCTTGAAAATGCTGTTAAAACTAGCGTAAACAAAAAGAAAAGAGAAATCGAAAAAGAAATGCAACGGATAACAGAAGAATATTGCAATATTTTGAAAGAAATGAAAACTGTAATAGAATATGATGAATTACAAAATCAACTTATCAATGAACGTGAACATAAATTATATTTGGAAACCTATATTAGTGAACAAATTCGTCGTATATGCTACATATTAACAACCCATGGATACATAAATGAAATTCAAGTCGAAAATTCACCAGAATCCGATTATGAATTAACACCACTAGGTAAAGTAGCAGCATCTATTGCCGAAATACATCCACTTATATTTTCGAAGATGTTATTAACGACGGATTATTTTCAAAATTTTACATCAAAACAATTGATTGGATTGTTTTCATGCTTTACTGATGTGAAAGTTGATAATGACCAACGATTAAGTGTTCCTAAATCCAACGACAGTCTACTCGAAACCACGATTCAGGAAATGAATAAACAATATCAATATATGCAAAATATGGAATTTACTTCGGAAATTCACACTGGAATAGTATATGAGGATGCACTCATATTTGATATTATTGACGATTCAATTGAATGGAGCGAATATACAAGTGAAACTGAATGTAAAATTTTCATACAAACTAAAATAGCAGATAAAGGTATTTCCGTGGGCGATTTTACAAAAGCTATGTTAAAAATTGGTACAATTGTAAAAGAAATTTCAGGAATATGTGAAGAAACTCAACAATTGGATTTGTTATATAAATTAAATCAAATAGAACCAATGATTTTGAAATACATCACAACATCACAAAGTTTGTATGTATAATTACTCTGAATTCGTATCGTAGTCCGAATCAATATCTATTATTGTTTCTTCATCTTCATCATGTTCTTCATCCTCATCTTCTATTATAATTTCATCGTCCGAATCAGTATCAGTTTCAACACCGATATTATGATTTTCTTCTGTATGAATAATTGCATTTGTAACGCTCATTGTTGAATATTGATTATTTGTTGATATATCAAATGATATAATACTTCGGCCAGCTCCACCTTCATATGAACTTATAATTGACCCAAAAGGAGTTCTATATGTTGTATTATTCACATTGATGTTAAATATTGGCGATTCTTCTTCTATATCAGAATCGTATTCATAAATATTATTATATTCATTTTCCATATTTAACGTCAAATGACTTGTTTCATATTTTCGCGATTTGATATTGTAAAAATTAATATGATTTTCTTCAAATGATATGTCTGTTTTTTTTGTAAATGGGTTATTCAAAACATATTTTCTTCCAAATCTAGGATTAAATTTTATAAATTGTTTCATTTTATACTGTAATTCATTGTATGCATTTTCTTTTTTATTAAACATAAACGAATATTTTGTAATGTAATATAAATGCAAATAAGGCCTCATTATATTGACTAATTTATCTTTTGGAAAATCTTCACTTATAGTTAATATATTTTTTGTATCATATTTATTTATCATATTAATAACTGACGGATATAAAATTTTTGTATCCGATTTAAAGACAAAATTATCAATTGCAATATCCCGAATGATTGATTCGTTTTCAAAGTAAAATGATGTAATATCAAAATTCGCCAAAAAATATTTTTCTATTAAAATTGGCATTTTATAATTTGTTGTTCTTAAAAAAAAATAAATATTGTATAATGATGACTTTTCAAATGGCATATTATTGTATGGATTTTTTGCAACAAGCGGTTCCACAAAAAAATGCGGTGCGTTAGATAATGCAGTATTGATTATGTTTATCAAATCCGTTGCAGTAAACATATATTTTTTACCATTTTGTAAGATAGTCGCATATTTTTGTGACGTTATCGGGTTTAAATACAAATCATGATTTATTTGCAATTCTGATTTCTTGAATCTGTAAATATGGGCCAATCTTGAAAATGCATGATATGTTTTTTGAACTTTCGTAAAAATTTCAAGTACATTTTCTTTGTTGATTTCATTCAAGAAAATATTAGACAACGTCTTATTCAAAAAACGAATTTTGTTTTCACCTGGTTGTGAAGACATAAATATATAAAAAAAATATTTAAACGGATATGTTGAATCATTCAATTCGTTATTTTTATATATTTCGCTCCAAAAATGGAATGAATTCGTTGTATCTTCAATTGTATAAACAATATCATTTTTATTTATTATTTTTTGTATTATTCTATTAAATGTATTCATTCTATATATACTCCAATGAACATTTTATATTATTTAATTTTATAAATAAATGCGTAATCTCATGAAAATAATGTTTATATATTTTATATTATGACAGACCCGAATTTACCACCTTTGAAAAACGTGAATATTTTGTTAGATGATTTAGAAAAAAAAATAAAAGAAAAACATCAACAAGGGTTGGTGTTAATAGAGAACATAAAAAATAGAATTAGAAATAATCCTGATTATTTATTTGATATGGATGAAAAAAAATATAACGAATTTATGAATAGGAAAGATAAAAATCAAGAAAGTGTTATGGAAATATTGAAAGATATCAATATTATGACACAGAGATTGGAAAAAATAAAAATGGATATAATTGAATATACGAAAATGAATGATAGCATCGGTGCACTGATAAACAGTGAGAGGATTGGTTCTCTTTTGCAGCATTCTGTACAAGCATCAGAGAAATTTATTGAAGATAACAAAATCAAAAAAATAAGAAAAACAATATTTCCACGATTGTTGAAAACGTCAAAATTTACTATAAAAGAATCAAAAAAAAATATTGGAGGTTCTTTGAAAAGAAAGTCACGAAAAAATTTTAGATAAGAAACATAAGAAACATAAGAAACATAAGAAACATAAGAAAAACAGCATAATAACTATTTTACTTATATAGTTATTATATAAACACATGTTGTATATTATTTCAATGAGTAGATTATTATTATTATTATTGATGAATGAATCTATATTTTTCTCATCATCATTCAAAAATAAGTTTCCAAAATATTTAGCCGAATCGAATCCAAATACTCTATTGAAATCAGTGAATATAAATAATATACATATACTAAATGAAAATATTTGGTATAATCAAAATGAAGTAGACAAATTTTTATATAACAATGAATTTATTCAAAATAAAAAATTAATATCAATTTCACCAGGAGGATATAAAGGTTTTTATGTATTGGGAATTTGTAAATACATAAAAGAAAATTATAATTTAGATAATTACATATTTTCAGGGGCATCCGCAGGCGCATGGAATTCATTACTTTTGTGTTATAATTATGATATACATGATATAATTGAACAAATCGTCGATAATCATATACAATCTGCAAGAAGTTTATACGAAATGGAACAGAATCTAAAATATAAAATTCTTACAAAATATACTTCGGATGACTTTGATTTGCGACGATTATTTATAGGAGTAACGACAATGCAAAAATATAATTATAATACAACAATTTTTTCTGGGTTTAATAATTTGGAAGACGCTATAAATTGCTGCATAGCGAGTTCGCATATACCACTTGTAACTGGCGGGTTAACAAATGTTTATCGTAATTTTATTTCGTTCGATGGTGGATTTAGTAAATATCCTTATTTGAATATTACAACACCAGTATTACATATTACGCCTAGTATTTGGAAAAAAAAGGACAAAAAGGACAAAAAGGATAAAAATACAAAAATGAGTATAACAGATTATACAACATTATTTTCCAAAGACAAATTTGTGTTTGTTGATATGATACGTAACGGTTATAAAGATGCTTCTGAAAATAAAGATATGTTGGATAAAATTTTTTTGTAATATAATATTTCATTTTTTACAAAAAATGATTTAGAAATAATTCACCGTGTTAAAAGTAAATAGGTATAAAAATGAATGAATGTAATGAATTATTGGAAAATATACAAAAAAGTTTGCATCATTGTTGTAGTAATACACAAAAATATAAATTTACAAATCCAAATAATAAATTTATGTACCCGTTTCAATGTGAAAATATAGTGAATTATGAAAAAAAATTAAAAATAACAAAAATAGAGATAAATTGCGAAAATCCAACAATAAATACCGACCAAGAGTATTTTGTAAATTATGATTGCAATTCACGTAAAATTGCAATAAATCAATAGAATTTTGTTTTATTTTGGAAAACAAAATGAAACAAAATGAAACAAAATGAAACAAAATGAAACAAAATGAAACAATATCTAAACAATATCTAAACAATATCTAAACAATAATTTTAGTATAGTATGCCCATAAACCTAAACCAACTAAACATTTGGCAGTGCAATCCAATATGTTCATGAAAATATTTTTGTATTCTTCATTGAACATATAAACAATACCATACATTGACCATATGATTAAATAAAATCCAAACAATACATTGTTTGCAAATACGGATTTTGGTTTTATGAAATTAATATATAAAATATAAAACATCGCTAAAAATGCCCCAAACCCGGTTATCATTCCGGTTAAACGAGTTATTGCGTTTGTTTCACCTAAATATCCAATATATAACATTATAAAATTAAGAGCCAATATTGTAATATATGTCATAAATTTCAGACTGCGATTAATATTTTGTCCAAGTACTAAACATAATACTAATAACATAATAGGAGTGGTTATTGCCCAATCGATATATCTTGTTTTTGTAATATCTGCCCAATCAATTGGTTTATCTTGTTTGCCGAATTCTTCTATTTTTTGAACAAAAATTGAATAAAAATATCCGGCTACAATCGAAATACAAGTTTCCAAATTCAATACGTGTCTAACCGTAGCAATGTTGGTTCGCAATGCTTCTATGAACGTTATTGTACCGGTTGTCAATAACAATATATATGTGATTGTGAATGAGAACTTTACATAATAGTTGATTGGATTTTGTATTTTTTCCACCTTCTCTTTTGGTGTGTCTTGTACAAATGTTTCTTTTGTATTTTCTTCAACCATATATTGGGGGGTTAAAATACTACTCATATATAATATTATTGTATTTTATAATATAAGCAAAAAATTGAATATATATTTTTATATAAATATATTCATAAACAAATAATTTTCAATAACATAGCTAAATAATAACATGCCAGATATGTACGACGAAACCGATTCAGATAGTGATAATGAATCATTATATAATTCGGATGATGAAGATGACGAACTTGATAGAATTTACAAACATGATTATACTATTCTAAAATATAAACAAAATAAAAAATATTATATTGGATTAGTAGGATTAATTGATAATCTATATTTATTGGCCCATTCTGTTACACCTAAATCATTATTTAAATACTCCTATAATAATATATTGGCTTATTTATATAATTATAGTATTATTCCTATAAACTCTCCTAAAATTGACATATTTCAACTGCACATTATAGACAATTATTATAGTGTTGTTATTAAAACTCATTGGATTCGTTTAATTCAACGCCACTGGAAAAAAGTATATAAAACTAGAACAGATACATTGAGAAAACGCGCGTTATCATGCAATCATTATCCACAATCTGTATTCAATAAATACTTAAACAATGAAATACCATGTTTACGCGGGATGTTGTCGCATTATACTTTATTGAATGTCAATAAATATAAAAATTGATTAATATCTCCTAAAATTTCATCGCGGACATTCAGCAAATCGGAATCTTTTTTGCTGTCAAAAACTTCGTTCATATTTGTTAAGAATTCACGATATTCATACATGCGACTTTTAAATTCGTGTGTATTTTTTGTATCCAACAAATCAACTTGTTTTTTTAATAATTTTATACGAGTTTCATCTTTACCAAGTAAAATCTCTACAAATGTATCGATATTTATATTCAATCGTTCATATAATTCATCGGTTGCTTTGTGTTGAGAATATGATTTGGTTTTCCAATGATATAATTTTACATTGTTCAACATTTCCAAAAATACACGAACTATATGCGCGCGGGTTTCGGCCATATTTGGTCTATTACGCATTGTTTTTCGCCTATTTTTTATTTTTCGTGATACTGTTTTTGTTTTTACCATAATATATATAATATACAGATTTAAAGATATTTTATTATCTTTTTAAAATTAAATGAACAAACTATTTTTATTACTATTTTTATCCATCCCTACTATTTCATCTTTTTTAGTAAGACAATTCATAAGCACTGTTGGTAGAATAAATATTGTTACAAATAAATTGTCAACCGAGAAAAACAATTATTTCAATAAAAAGGTGGAATATCCTAAATTAAATATTAATGATTTAACTGAACAAGAGAAATATGATTTGCAATGGTATGTAATTGGAACTCCTGGCGATTTTGTCGCAAATAAACCTAAAAAAGTTACAGTTTGGTCCAAAAATTACGTTGTTTGGAAAAATATAGATGGAAAATACAATTGTTTAGATGATGTATGTTCCCATAAAGGAGCATCTCTTTCTGGTGGAAAAATCCATAATAACTGTGCGGTATGTCCATATCATGGTTATGAATTCAATTCTAATGGAACATTGGTGAAAGTTCCTGGATTGAATTTCCAAGCATCTCCTATTTATGATGTTTCTAAATACTCCATTGTAGAGAAAAATGGTTGGGTATATTTGAACACTATGCAAACAAACATTTCAGAACCTGAAATGCAAATTAATATTTTTGAAGAGGAAGAATTTGCCAAGAATTTTTCAGTAGTCTATTTAAATATGGACTTCGATT